>Ga0070739_10001308_pt1 | contig 38418 bp, 33 predicted proteins | sample Coa_R1_7_FD_66445 | JGI IMG/M metagenome (GOLD analysis project Ga0070739, IMG submission 66445) | Surface soil microbial communities from Centralia Pennsylvania, which are recovering from an underground coalmine fire - Coalmine... | ecosystem: Environmental > Terrestrial > Soil > Unclassified ...
TTCGATCCAGTGCCATTGGGCGTCCGAAAGATCGGTGGTATAGGCTTTGCGGGTCGGCATGAAAGCTTATTCCATGCCGACCACGCAAACTTTCCGAGTTTTCGGACAGGCTCTAAGACCGTTCTTATTTATGCTAAGTGTCGAGCTCGGTGTTTGCCTATTGTTCATTATCCTTGCCATCCGCGCCGGCAAGTGGCGTAAGAGGCCGCGTAGCGGTACGCAGGTTATAGATCCCTGCACGTCAGGGACTATCTAGGTCAGAGTTTTGCACAGAGCGCTTCTGAGGGGGCGAGGAGGCTTCGTTCTCTGCGGTTGACTCACCGCCCGTCTCCGGCGCATTTGCCTGTGCCAGGGTGGCGCCGGCATAGTAGTGGAGCAGGATGGTCCGGAAGTCCTCGTTATAGGGCGGGGCGGCCAGCGCCATCGCTCCTACCTGGCACAGACCCCGTCCGTGTCCCCAGCCGCGTCCCTCGAAGACGAAGGCGCCGCCGGCATCGCGCCGCACCGTAAACAGCGTGCTGCGCAGCGTATCGACGCCCAGCAGCATCCGCAACGTGTTGGCGCTGATCTCCCGCACGATCGGTGGCAGCGCACGCCTTGCAGCCTTCTCCGGCGTCTCCACGCTTTTCCCAGGAGCTTGCGGCGCGTCTGTACCCGACGGCCCCTGTGCGGGCGTCTCGTCCCCAGAGGCTATATCCGAAGCCAGATCACCGGGCGAATCGGAGGGCGGGGAAGACTCCGGCGTGTCGACGGAGTGTGGGCGGAAGGTCAGCTGAAGGCGGCGCGCCCGCCCGGAAATGTCCTTCTGTAAGACCGTGACGCTTTCCAGCGCGCCCAGGCCGCGCAGTGATGCGGACCGGCTTAGCACAGCCGTCAGCCGCTCCGGCGTATAGCTGCGCACCCACGGATGCTCGGCAGCGTGGGCCTCCGAATCGTCGATGGCGCGCGGGCAGTCGTCCGCATCGGCGCCGGGCGCGGTAAAGCCGCCGCAATCGGCGCTGAAGAAGGCGGCGATGGGCCGATCGTTTCGAGTCAGCACCAGGCCGGCAGTCTCGCGGACGGCGCGGTCAGTGGCAGGAGTCTCGCCGTCCACGCCCTTATAGACCTGGGAATCGGTCGTGTCGCGAACGTCGTAGCCGCTGGTCTTCCACTGTCCCAGGCAGTGCAGAACATAGGTGCGGGAGGCAACCGCCTGCGCTTTGAGCGCTTCCAGGGGCGCGCGACTGCCCATCTCGCAGGCGACCACGCCGCGCAGGTAGGACTCCAGCCTCACTTCATTGATGGCGCGCAGCCGCCGGCCCGCCATGCCGATCTCCAGGCAGCCTCGATAGCAGCTCAACCGCCGGCTGCCCGGCAGGCCTATGCCAAGCCGCGTCTCCTCGTCTGCACTCTGCAGCCGCCAGCACGTCCCCGGCGCCACTACGCCCAGGTCTTTGCCGCTCGCATCGAGAACACGCGCGCCCTGCTCGGTCGCCGTGAAGGTCCAGGGTCCCATTCCAGCAGCGCGCTCCTGCCCATCAGGTCCTATCAGGTGAGCGCCCGGGTCGGCGCTCAATACCAGCGCCTGCACGGCGGCGAAGCGCATCAGGCCCACGCACACGAAGGGCCTGTCTATGCGATAGCGAGCGTGATGGGAAGGATGGCCGGTCCGGTGCTCTGCAGCCAGAACGGCTTGCGGACTAAAGAGCAGAAGGAGAGGCAGGAAGAGCAGAAAGCGGGTGAGACGACAGCGTGGAACAGGCGGTTGGAAAAGAGGCACGGCATTCTCCTCGCGCAGTTTGAGAGCGAACTTATCGCCCGATTGTAACACAATGATTGACCGCAGGGCAAGAAATTTTTAGAGAAAATATCGAAATCGGTGACGAATCGGCTGTTTTCTTCCGTAGATAAAACGATTTGGCGCCGCTGGCTAAGCTGGATCCACGGGCCGATGGCCGCAATAGCCATTGCCGCCGCGGAATTCCGGAAGGCTTCTCTTCTTCCGTTGACAAACGCAGAAACGATGGTATAATAGCCGTGCGTGGCCGGAGGCGCCCGGTCCGTGCGTCTCGTTGCGCTTTGTCCCCGGATGGATCGTCTTCCTGCGGCTCTGCCCTTCCCGGTCATCCCAGGAAAACCAGTAAAGGGTAAATGGAAGACCGCTCTTCCATTTCGTACTTCCTTTCATTTACTCATTTACACGCATGCGGTCTGGCGGTTTTGGTAGGGAATGCTTCCATCGCCAACCGGCCATTTCCAACGGTATCTGCACCCGGTCCACAGGCCGGGTGAGGATCGCAATAATCTACGAACGCACGCTCGTAAACCCTAAGATGCCGTCCTTCGGGACGGAGGGAGGAACCCACACGCATGGCTACTGCGATCTCCATCCAGGGCCTCACCAAAAAGTACGTGGATGTCTGGCAGAAGCAAGAGGTTGTCGCCGTCAACAATCTCAACCTCGAAGTTCAAGAGGGCGAGATTTTCGGCTTCCTGGGCCGCAACGGCGCCGGAAAGACGACCACCATCAAGATGCTGCTCGGCCTGATCTTCCCCACTGCCGGTGACGCAACGATCCTGGGCAAGCCGATGGGCGACAACAACGTTAAAAAAGAGCTCGCCTATCTGCCGGAAGAGACCTACTTCTACGATTCGATGACGGGCTGGGACCTGCTGGATTTCTATGCCCGCCTGTTCCGCATCCCCGAGCCCGAGCGCCGCCGCCGCGTCAAGCTGGCGCTGGAGAAGGTGCGCCTGCAGCCCGAGGCGTGGAAGCGCAGTATCCGCGGCTACTCCAAGGGTATGCGCCAGCGCACCGGCATCGCCCAGGCGCTCATCAACGATCCCAAGCTGCTCTTCCTGGATGAGCCGACCTCCGGCCTCGATCCTATCGCCCACGCCGAGCTGCGCGACATCGTCGCCAGCCTCCGCCACGAAGGCAAGACCGTCTTCCTCTCCTCCCACCAGTTGGCCGATGTCGAGCTGATCTGTACCCGCGTGGCTATCATCCACCGCGGCAAGCTCTTGAAGACCGGCACGCTCAAGGAGCTTCTGGCCGGCGAGCATACCGAGATCGTCGTGCGTGGGGAGAGCCTCACCAACGGCACGGTCGGCAAGCTCAAGGCGGTCGCCCGCATCCTGGAAGGCGAGGGCACGGATACCCTGCGGCTCAGCTCCGACGACACCGAGAAGGTGGCGGCGGTGATCGATATGGTGCGCGGCGCCAAGGGCCATATTCTGGCCGTCACGCCGCACAAGCGCACCCTCGAAGATGTTTTCGTGGAGACCGTTCGAAAGGAGGACGGAGTTTAATTTATGGTCCCTCTAGCCATTGCTCGTCAGACCGTGCGGGAGGCCATGCGCCGCCGCGTGATGTGGGTCTTCCTCATCTGCGGCGTGTTCCTGATCGCGCTCGGCCCCGTGTTCGGATTCCTTAGCCCCCGCGATAGCCAGACCGTGCTGCGCAGCCTGGGCCTGGCGGCTATCCTGTTGGCCGGCCTTTTTATTACCATCGTCACCTGCATCTATCTGATCCCGACCGAGATCGAGCGGCGCACCATCTATACCGTGCTTTCCAAGCCGGTGCAGCGCTACGAGTTCGTTCTGGGCAAGTTCCTGGGCGGCTTTGCGACCGTCTTCATCAATATCGCTGCGATGGGCGTCGTCTTCCTGGTGATGATCTACTTCCAGGAGCACAAGATACCGCCGGAGATGTTCAAAGGCGTCTTGATGACCTTCTTCCAGATGTTCCTACTGGCGGCGCTGACCATCTTCTTCTCGACGTTTGCCACGCCGGTCGTCAACTTCTTCCTGTCGTTTGGTATCTTCCTGGTCGGCAATCTCAGCAGCGTCACCGAGTCGCTGACGACCAACCATAATCCGATCGTGCGCTTTGCGGGCGATACGATCCACTATCTGCTGCCCAACTTCGGCAACTTCAACATTCAGAACTCGATCATCCATCCGGTGACCGAGATCGCCAACGAGAACATCTTCATCCGCAACAATATCGTCTATGCCCTGATCTACTCCGCGGTGCTGCTGACGCTGGCTATTCTGATCTTCGACCGTCGGGAGGTGTAGGGCATGGAGAAAGTGAACAAACGCTATCCGCCCGACGCGGTCTCCCGCAGCCGGAAACTGGTTCCGGCGGTCGTGGTGCTGCTGGTGCTGGCGATCTTTTTCCAGGTCCTCATCGACCCGCAGGCCAAGGAGTATCATAAAGGCGAAGCCGGCCTCGCCGAGACCGGTACCGGTCTCAACAACGAGTTCCTGATCCTGCCGCTGCTGGGCTTTCGCGAGGCGGCGGCGGGGCTGCTGTGGGTGCGCGCCGATGAGTTCTTCCATAGCGGCGACTACGACGCCATCCTGCCGCTGGTCCGCCTGATCACCTGGCTCGATCCGCATGCGGACAACGTCTACGTGACGGGCGCCTGGCACCTGGATTATAACTTCACGGACACGCAGGAGCGCTCCGACCGGCGCTACATTCCGCCAGCCCAGGCCCTGCTGGATGAGGGGATCCGCAACAACCAGAACATTCCCGACATCAAGTTCGAGAAGGGCTGGCAGAACTACGACAAGATCAAGGACTATCCGGAGGCCGAGGCCGCCTTCAAGAGCGCCATCGCCGGTCCAAAGGGTGACGGCAGCGGCGTTCGCGGCACGGACGACTATCCGTATGCGGCGCCGATCAAGACCTGGCACATGCTGGCCCACACCTATGAGAAGGAAGGACGCATCCCCGAGGCGCTGGACGAGTGGCAGCAGGCCCTCAAGCACACCGCCGAGATTCTAAAGGCGTCGCCGCAGGACTATCCGGACAAGATGCTGTATTCGGCCGAGAAAAACAATTACAAGGAGATGCTGCAGCGCTATCACGACCGGTACACCACGACCGGACACGATCATAACATCAATCCGACGGCCTATCCGGCCGTGATGATGCCTCCGGCCGGCACCAAGAAGGTGGGGCCGTGGGACGTGGCCTTCCAGCCCAAGATCGAGGTCACCCGCCCGAAGGTGCTCAAGATCTCCGGAGCGTTCAACTCGGCGGATGGCGCGCGCATCGGCGTGCGCATCTCGGATTGGGACTATCAGGCCCGGCCGCTCACAGGCGCTATCAATCGCTTCGACGTCGATCAGAGCCAGACGATTCTGGTCGATTCGATCGCGGTGAAGAAGGCCCATTTCGAGCGCGAGATGGATATGAGCCAGGATCCGAAGATGTACAGCTTCAGCGCGCCGACCTATCGGATCATTCTCTACTACGATCCGCGCTCCACGGCGCCGTTCCTGCAGGACCGCTTCGGCTGGAATGGCGAGGGCATAACCAATGACAACCCGGACCGCGTTCGCGTGGACCAGCGTGATCGGATGTTCGGCACCAAGCTGATCGATGGGCAAGGTGGAACGGGCCCCATCTGGGACGGCCATACCGCTCCCTGGGGGCAGTTCGGCCAGCCGCCGCGTTTGATCATGGTGACCTATAAGGTCACCCGAGAGCAGATGCTGGGCCTGAAACCCATCACGGATAAGGACATCATCCCCAACGGCCCGGACATCCCGCTGAATGAGTAAGGGCTTACTCCTTACGGACGGACTGTAAGCGGAAGTTCGTGGCTCGCTCTCATCACTTTTCTTAAAGGGATGAGAGACGGCCAGCCGGGATACTTTGTGTAGAGACCGCCGAGAACAATAATCGTGTTCTCGGCGGTCATTTTCATGATTCGATGGGAATGAGCTACGGATAGAATGGAGAACAATTCCCGCTAATTTCCCGTCGGTAGAGCAGAGCAGGCGAGGGGAAGTTTTCTGTTCGCAGGGCGGTTGGCCTAACTCCTTAAGTTCCCCCTCTTCTTCGTAAGGAGCGGGGAGGGGTGCGGGGCCGTTACCCCGCACCGATGGCGATTGGACAGGGGTGAGGTCCGTCCGCAGGACGGTTGTCCGAAGGACCAAAAGACGGGTATTTCAATGCCCGGCTATACGGGTCGTTCACGGGACGGCAAACATGTTGGTTTAGCTGGGAGCTACAATTTATGGAAGAAAGTCAGGCGAGTGGGGCGCCGCTGAAGATCCCGGTGCGCGTGGGGACGATGGGATGGGGCTACGCCGATTGGGCGGGCGTTTTCTATCCGGAAGACGCGGCTCCGCGGGATTATATCCGCTTCTATGCGGACATTTTGGATACGGTCGAAATCGACTCGACCTTCTACGCGATCCCACGTGAGAATCAGGTCAAGCACTGGAGCAAGGTGACGCCGGACCATTTTGTCTTCTGTCCGAAGGTGCCGCGCATTGTCACGCATGAGCTACGCCTGGTGGACACCACGCCGGAGCTTACGACGTTTGTGCGCGTGATGGGCTTGCTTGGCTCCAAGCGTGGTCCCATGCTCCTGCAGATGCCACCGGACTTCACCCGCCACGAGCTGCCCACGCTGCAGGCGTTCCTGCCCACCCTGAAGGAACTGAATGATCCGACCGCGCGCTTCGCCATCGAATTCCGCCACCGCTCTATGGCCGGCGAGGACATCGCGGCGCTGCTGGCCGAGCACAACGTGGCCCTGGTCGCCGCCGACTATCCTCCCATGCCGAAGCGCCTGGAGCGGACCGCCGATTTCGCCTACGTCCGCCTTATCGGGCGGCACGGCGCCTTTAAGGAGCACCAAAATCTTCAGGCGGATCGCATGGAGGATTTGCAGCGTTGGGCCGAGGCGTTGCGTGCCCAGCAAGACCGCTTCACCGCCGCCTACGTGTTCTGCAACAACGACTACGAGGGCTATGGACCAGAAACTGCCAACCGCTTTAAGAAACTTTGCGGCCTGCCCACCAAATCCGCTTCCCCTGCTGCCCAGCCGACCCTATTCTAAGAGGTCTTTCCTAGCGAATCGCTTGAATTTCCTTGTCGTTCGGAAAGACTGCCTTTACCAGGCGGATCAATGGCAGCCGGCTGGCGTCCATGGGAATGTCGCCGCTCCCGTCTTTTAACGTAGGCGCGAAGACTTCTATGTTGTTGCATTGGAAGCAGGTAAGAACGTCGATGGCGCGTTTGCCGTTCCAGAGCCGGAAGGCAACGCCAGGCCGGAAACAGGCTTGAGCGAGGCTGTGGGGATTTTTAGGGACAAATAAAGCTTGAATCAGACGACTGGTGAACGTTTTGCCTTGCACCTTACCGGTCGCGAGAATTTTGTATCCCTGGATAGCCGGTGTACGATTCAACTGCATTGGCTCTATGCGAAATGTCTGTACCCGTGTCGCTCCTTTTATAAGGGCATCTGTTTTTGCATTCACGAGCCGAGAAGCAGGTGGGACGAGGACATGTCGCTGGGATTGCCAGCCGCTCAAGGCCAGAGATCCTATCATGATTGTAATGACTAACCACGGCGCTATACGACTCATATCCTCTTCTTTCGGTCTGACTCAAAAAATTCACGTCTCGTCATCCTGCTAGCAGAACAATCTCTGTTGTTGCAACCCGCTCTGCTGCATAAGCAAGCCTGGCTATAGTATACAACCTTCCAGGCGGGAACTTTTACCTTCGTTCGATCATACAACAAATACCATGCCCGCGCGCTCTGGAAAATCGGCGTTGGGTCTGGTAGACTATGTACTACCGATTGTGCGCAGAAGCGATGCGCCAGGAGGAGATGCGGTCGGATGGGTTTTAGCAGCATAGAAGAAGCCGTCGAGGAGATTCGCCAGGGCCGGATGGTCATCGTCGTGGACGATGAGGACCGGGAAAACGAGGGCGATTTCATCATGGCCGCCGAAAAGTGTACGCCGGAAGCCATGAATGTGATGATAAAGCACGGCAGCGGGTTCGTCTGCGTGCCGACCATCGCGAAGCGTCTAGCAGAATTGGAAATCCCCATGATGGTCGAGCGCAACTCCTCGCGCCTCGGCACGGCCATGACCGTCACCGTGGACGCCCGCGCGGGCACCACGACCGGCGTCTCCGCGCACGACCGCGCCACTACGGCCCGTCTCTTCGCCGATCCGAACGCCAAACCCGCCGACCTGACACGTCCCGGCCACATTGTCCCACTACGCGCCGAAGAGGGTGGTGTTTTGAAGCGCGCCGGCCACACCGAGGCCACAATAGACCTGTGCCGCCTCGCCGGACTCTATCCGGCGGGCGTGCTGGCCGAGGTGATGAACAAAGACGGCACGATGGCCCGCGTGCCGGACCTGACCAAGATCGCCAGGCGCTTCGGCATGAAGCTCATCACCATCGCCGATTTGATCAAGTACCGCCGCCGGACCGAGCGGCTGGTCACCCGCGTTGCGACCACGCGCCTGCCGACGGCGCGCTACGGCGAGTTCACCGTCCATGCCTACGAGGCCAGCGTCGAGCCGCACAACGTCGTCGCCCTGGTCAAAGGCGATGTTGCGGCCGATGGCTCGCCGCCGCTGGTGCGCGTCCACTCCTCCTGCGTCACTGGCGATCTGCTCGACTCGCTCAAGTGCGACTGCGGCAGCCAGTTGCACCTGGCGCTGCAGATGATCGCCGATGAGGGGCGCGGCGTGCTGATCTATCTGGAGCAGGAGGGGCGCGGCATCGGCCTGATCAATAAGCTGCGCGCCTATGAGCTGCAGGAGAAGGGCGCCGATACCGTGCAGGCCAACGAGATGCTCGGCTTTAAGCCCGATTTGAGGGATTATGGCGTCGGCGCGCAGGTCATGGTCGATTTGGGTCTCAAGAAGATCCGGTTTATGACCAACAACCCCATGAAGGTCGCGGGATTGGAAGGCTACGGGCTGGAGATCGTCGAGTGGGTCCCGCTGCGCGTTCCGCCCAATCCGTATAACCGCAAATATCTCAAGACGAAAGCTGAGAAGATGGGGCACGTATTCGGCCCTGAGGATCTGACACGGGAAGGGAAAGCGTTGGCGCGCAGCGAATTGACCGCTCTGGCCGCCGGGAAAGGGAAGACCGATGCCGGCTAAGACGCTGGAGGGCAAGCTGACGGCGGAGGGCCTAGCATTCGGCATCGTGATCAGCCGGTGGAACGAGGTCGTCACCCGCTCTCTGCTGGAGGGCGCGCTGGACGCGCTGCGGCGGCACGGCGCCGACGAGGGCCGCATCACCGTGGCCTGGGTGCCGGGCAGCTTCGAGATCCCGGTCGCGGCGAAGGCGCTGGCTGCCTCCGGCAAAGTCGACGCGGTCATTGCTCTCGGCTGCGTCATCCGTGGCGACACGACCCACTACGACCATATCGCCTCCGCCGTCACGAGCGGCCTGAGCCGGCTGGCCCTGGATACCGGCCTGCCCGTCACCTTCGGCGTGCTCACGGTCGAGAGCCTCGAACAGGCCCTCGAACGGGCCGGCAGCAAGGCCGGCAACAAGGGCGCCGAAGCCGCCCTGGCCGCTGTGGAGATGGCTAATCTGCTAAAACAAGTTGTCAGTTGCCAGTGAAAACCAGATTTTCTGATAACTGACAACTAGCAACTGACAACTGTATTCAAGGAGCAAGACAGAATGCGGTTACGCGGCGTTGCCAGCTCGGTATTTATCTTTAGTTTCGGCGTATTGATCGGCATGCTGCTGCTGCGGCATTCGCTGGTCGGGACGGTCGGGCTGACGGAGGCGCAGCGGCGCGCTCTGCAGATCCTCGACCAGCCGCCTGCCGTCCTGAGCATCGGCGACAACCGGATCGTCGCGGCCGTCAAGCGCATCGAGCCGGCGGTCGTCAATATCGATACCGTGAGCGCGGGCGGCATTCGCGATGACACCGGCATGCCCCTGTATGTGGATCCCAATCAGGAGATTCGGGGAAAAGGCTCCGGCGTGATCCTGACCCCGGACGGCTACATTATCACCTGCAACCACGTGATCGAAGGCGCCAACCGCATTCGCGTCACCCTGGCCGACGGCCACTGGTACTACGCGCATCTTATCGGCGGCGACGAGCAGAGCGACATCGCCGTCATCCGCATCGACGTCCCTAACCTCCCGGCCGCTACGCTCGGGGACTCCGACCGGCTGCAGGTAGGCGAGTGGGCGATCGCGATGGGCAATCCGCTCGGCCTGGGCTCGACCATCACCGTGGGCGTTATCTCCGCGCTCAACCGCCGCAACCTGCAGATCGACGATACGCACCGTTTGGATGGGGCCATCCAGACGGATGCCGCCATCAACCGGGGCAACTCCGGCGGCGCGCTCGCCAATATCAACGGCCAGATCATCGGCATCAACACCGCCATCCTCAGTCCCGGTCCCAGCGGCGGCAGCATCGGCCTGGGCTTTGCTATCCCAATCAATACGGTGCGCCGAGTGGCACGCGACCTGATCGCCCACGGCACAACCGCTTCTACGACCGTCCGGCTGCCCTGGCTCGGCATCGAATACGACCCGATCCAGCAGGATCAGGCCCAGGAACTCAACCTGCGGGCGGATAGCGGCGTGCTCGTCGATCACGTTCTGCCCGAAAGCCCCGCCGCCTTAGCCGGCGTGATGGATGGCGACATCCTGCTTGCCATCGACGGCGCGGCGATCCACTCGGTAATCGATGTCCGCGAGATCATTCGCCAGCACAAAGTCGGAGATGGGGTGATCCTGCGTATTCTGCGCCCTGGCGAGCTGCACGAGCGCCACATTCGCGTCACCCTTCGCGGGCGGCCGGACAACCTGACGTTGCCGCCCCATCCATAGGGTTACCGGTCCTATCCCGGCGCCAACCGGCCGCGCCGCCGGATATAATGGCGCCGCAGGAAGCCGCAAAAGCCGGCCGCCGTGCAGCCGGCAAGAGTCCACCCGACGAACTGGAAGCCGCCGAAAGTCAGAATCGCCTGCCAGGGATACGTAAATGTCTGCGTCAGGGTCCATGCGCCATAAATGAGCAGAATAGGGAAAAACAGCAGACCCATCGCGTGAACGGTCCCGCGTACAGGACGCTCTTTCGCCAGCAGACCGACACCGGCCCCGGCGACCAGCGGAAGCCATAAATCCAACCCCAAAAGCAACCCCCCACCAAAGTCGTAATTGATAAGCTGGCCGGTCAGAAACAGCATTATGCCGGAAAACAGGGTCAGGCCGCCGAAGATGGAGAGAGCCGTGCGTGTGGCGGCGCGTGTCGATTCCTGGAAGGTGGCTCGCTCCCACTCCCGCTTCCATTGACGCGATACCTGGCGCGCATCTCCCAGTTGACGTAGGGCGGCCTGAACCGCCTGCTCCGGAGAAGCGCCAATCTCCTGGTACGCGGCGATCAGAGCCTCCAGATGCGCGCGCATCTCCTTCTTAGGCTCGGCCTGCGCTTCTGCCGGCATCACCGCTGCCAGCGGCCGGAAGATCGCCTCCAGGTAGCCTTCCACTTGTGTTTGAACAAACGTGGCCTCAGGCGGCGGGGCTGGGATCGAGCCCATTTCTTGCTGAGGCTTGCTGTGTTCCAACATCGGTCGGTCCTCCGATCACTCGCTCGATGGCGGATGCAAATGTGTTCCAGCGCCGTTTGCGCTGCTCCAGGGCTGCCAGGCCTGCCGGCGTGATGGAATAGACTTTGCGCTCGCGCTCACGATCCTCTTTGCGCCACTCACTGGCGACCAGGCCCTCGCGCTCCAGCGCGTGCAGGGCTGGATAGAGCGTTCCTTCCTTGCACTGGAGGGCATTGCCGCTGCGCCGCTCGATCTCACGAGCGATGCGATAGCCGTGCAGAGGCGCATCCTGCAGAACCGCCAGTACGAGCGTGGGCGTATTGCCTTTTAGCAGTTCCCGTTCGTCCTCCAAGGTTGGCTCCTTCTCAACAGGTAAATCCCCTCCAGCATACCTCGGATTCCGATGCCTGTCAAGGAAAAAATATCCCCACTCTAAAGTATCTGCATGGGGATAGCTTTTCTCACTCCCTCGAAGACACCTGTGGCACTTTTATCGGCAAGCACTGAGTAACCCTCAGATTTGGTAAGGCAGAAACGCCGCGCTTCTCTTTCGGTACAATGGAAGTGCCATCTCACCATTGCCGAGGAGAATATGAAGCGTTCCTGCCATGACTATCATACCCTGCGCCAGCGTCTGACCTTTCTTGTGTCCGATGCCTCGGTGCCGCAAGCCAACAATCTGGCCCTGTTTGTCTTCGGACTGCTGGCTGCCTGGCATGTGCATCTGCCCAAGATCGCGCTCTCCTTGCCCGTGGGCGGCCTGCTCAAGAACAGCGTGCAACGCCTGGAGCGCTTCCTAAAGAACCCGGCGGTGCAGGCCAACGACTGGTATGCCGGCATCGCCCGCGCCCTGTTGGCCCGCTTTGCCGGAACCGAAATCGACCTGATCTTGGATGCCACCGATCTGGGAGATCGGCATCCGATGCTGTTTGTGGCCTTGCGCCACCGAGGACGCGCCTTTCCGATCCGGTGGCGGATGTTGCCCTCGGAGGGGTGTAGTGCCTCCACCGAACAAGAAGCCTTGCTGCGGGCGGTCGTGGATCTGGTACCGTCCGGTGTCCTGGTCACGCTGCTAGCGGACCGGGAGTATGGCAGTTGCGAGCTGATCCGCTTCTGTTTGCGACACGGCTGGCATTTCGTTTTTCGGCTCAAGAAGAACCGCTGGTGTCGGCTGCGCACGGGCCATGCGTTTCAGTTGTTCGAGTTGCCGCTGCGTCCGGGAACCGACTGGTGCGAAGACGGCATCACTCTGGAGGACGTGCCCGGACAGCGGTTCTCACTCTCCTGCGGTTGGAGTGAGCAGCATCCCGACGATGAACCCTGGTATCTACTTTCGGGCTTACCGGCGGGACGCCATATCCTGGCTCGTTATGGCGGTCGCTTCAGCATTGAGGAGATGTTCCGCGACTTCAAGGAGCAAGGTTTCCGTCTGGAGAAGACCCGGCTCCAGGATACCGAGCGCGTCTGCCGCCTGGTGCTGTGCGTCTGCATCGCCTACGTCTTCGCTCTGCTGCTGGGCGAAACGGTGGAAGCGCGGGGCATTCGTCGCTGGGTAGAGCATTCTACCAAGCGCCAGATCAGTCTGTTTCAGATGGGCCTGCGCTATCTCAAGCGTCTGCTCGTGCTGGGGCAGGACTGGACGGAACTGCTCATCCTCAGAATCTGAGGGTTAGTCAGCGGCAAGCATCTAAATGCAAGCTGTCAGGCAGCAACTTGCTTCTTATCGGCGGCTCGAACTGCATCCAGAAGCGCCCGAACATCCGGAGAGAGTTTTGGCTCTTCGTCGTTGACCCCATAGATGAAGTGAGCCAGGACGTTAAATTCGTGAACAGATAGATTCATTTTTTTTCGGAATCGCTCGCAATCGATTCCTTTTGCTTCCAGCAGGGAAGCAAAAGCGATTTCGGCCTCCGTCTGCTGCTTAATATGTTCGTAGTCTTCGGCAAATGTGGAGCTTTCAGCCTTTAGTTTGTTCAGATGTCTTTGCAAGTCATCCATGTCTAGCCCTCTTTCTCTTGCTCACGTTGGCGGATTTCTGCGATCCGATTCTCAGCCAGGGTTATATCCGTTGCCTTGAGCTTCTGGCTTTTCTTTATGATAGCATGAACGATAAAGATCCTCTGTTCAGTTCCCAGGAAATAGAACAGACGGAATTCTACACCTCCCCATTCTGGGCGAAGCTCCCAAAGATATCCTCTAACATGCCCGGTATAATTACGCGGCAATCTCGCCTCTCGCTCTCTAAGAAGCTCGATATAGGAGAGGCACTTGTTACGGGCTTTTTCGGGCAGACTGGCTAGAAACTGCTCGATTGGGCTATCCCCTTTAGGTGACGTGTAGTAATGGATTGTCCATGCCATCGAGAGTAATTAAGAACGTCGGCGGAAGACACGACCGATCCGTCCGAAGCTGTTGCGCATCCGGCCCCAGAGGGAGGTCGTCACGATGTCGTCGAAGATGGAGTAGAAGACAGGCGTCGCCAGCAGCGTCAGCAGCAGCGAGAGCGTCTGCCCGCCGATAACCGTGAAGCCGATCCCCTGGTTGGTCGCCGCGCCCGTGCCCCGCGAGATCACCAGCGGTATCATGCCCGCCACGAAGGCCATTGTGGTCATCAGGATGGGCCGCAGACGGTCGCGGTTCGCCTGGATGATCGCATCGTAGCGCTTCATGCCGTGCGCCCGCAACTGGTTGGTGTGGTCTACCTGCAGAATGCCGTTCTTCTTGACCACCCCGAACAGCACCAGCATGCCCAGCATCGTGAAGATATTGAGCGACTGGTTAAAGATCAGGATCGAGAACAGCGCGAACGGCACGGTCAGCGGCAGGGCCATCAGGATCGTGATGGGATGGACCCACGACTCGAACTGCGCCGCGAGGACCAGGTACATGAAGATGATCGCCAGCGCGAATGCCGTGAGGAAGGCCACGAAGGAGCGCACCAGCTCCCTGGACGTTCCGACCGGGCCGGAGGTGTAGCCGGGCGGCAGGCGCAGGTCCGCGATCATCTGGCCCAGCTTGGATTGGATCGCCTGCTGCGAGAAGCCGGGCAGGACGTTGCAGGAGACCACCAGGTTGCGCTTCCGGTCCAGCCGGTTGATCTGCGCGGGGCCGGTCCCGTTGGCGAAGGTCACGAACGAATCGAGCGGCACGCTGCCCTGCGTGACCGAGGGCACATTCATCTGGCTGATGACGCTCGGATCGCTGCGATAGGGCAGCTCGGCGCGCAGATGCACCTCGTATTGCTCCCCGTTCTCGTAGTAGTCGGTGACTTTGGCGCCGCCGACCATAATTCGCAGGGCGTTGGCGATGTCGGCGACGGAGACGCCCAGATCGGCGGCGCGCTGCCGGTCGATGTTGACCCCCAGTTCCGGCACGCCGGTGATCAGGGACGTGTCGGCGTCCACCACGCCCGGCACCTTCTTAAGCTGGGCCATAATGGTGTCGGAGTAGCTGGACAGCTTGTTCAGGTCCGGGCCGGCGATGAAGTAGTTGATGGTCGCCTGCGAGCCGGTCGAGAAGGCCGGCACCGGGCCGACGGAGCCGCGCAGGTTGCCGTATTTGGGCAGGATCGTGTTGCGGGCCATCTGCATCACGTCCTGTTGCGAGAGGGTAGGGCGCTTCTCGACGTCGATCATTTTGACGTAGATGCTCGCCAGGTTGGGGGTCTGCTGGGCGTTGTTGCCGATGGTCAGCAGCGTGTAGGAGACGCCGGGCAGATGGCTCGTGTCGTTCGCGATGCGGCGGGCCAGCGCCTGGGTCGCCGCCAGGCTGGTGCCTTCCGCCGCGCGCACGGTGATCTGGAATTCCGACTGATCGTCGTCGGGCAGGAAGTTCTTGTTGACGGCCTGGCCCATCGGTCCCATGCTGAACAGCGCTCCGAGGCTGGCCAGCACGATGACCCAGCGATGCCGCATGGAGAACTTGAGAAGGGCCGTATAGACCGCATCGATCGGCTTGAAGAAGCCGGTCTGCTTGGAGGAGGCGTGCGCCGACGTGTCGGCGGCTTCCGCCCGTCCCGCCGCTTCTTTCGGCAGGCCGATAGGCATTCCTTCCGGCGTCTCCGGGCCTTCTTCCGTTGTCGGGCGTGGTGGCTTGATCCACCGCGAGGAGAGCATCGGGGTCAGCGTGAAGGAGACGATCAGCGAGACCGCAATGGCGAAGGCCATCGTCAGGCCGAACGAGTTCATGAAGCGCCCGACGATGCCCGTCATAAACGCCACCGGCAGGAAGACGGTGATCAGAGACAGAGTCGTGGCCAGCACGGCGAGGCCGATCTCGCGCGTGGCCGCGATGGACGCCTCGAACGGATTCATCCGCTTCTCTTCGATGAAGCGGTAGATGTTTTCCAGCACGACGATGGCGTCGTCGATGACGATACCTACCGAGAGAGTCAGGGCCAGCAGGGTCAGGCTGTTGAGCGTAAAGCCCATGATGTACATCAGGGCGAAGGTACTGATGATGGAGGCGGGGATCGCGATGCCGGCAATGATGGTGGTGCGCAGGTTCCACAAGAACAGCAGCACGACCAGCGCCGCCAGGATGCTGCCGAGCAGCAGGTGCTCCTTGACCGCATTGGTGGAGGCGATAATGTAGCGTGACTGATCGCGGCCGATCACCAGGCGCGCACCGGGCGGCAGGATCTTCTGGATCTCGCTCAGGCGCGCTTTGACGGCGTTCACCGTCTCGACCGTGTTCTGCCCGGACTGCTTCCGAATCGAGAGCAGCACCGTTGGCTTGCCGCCCATCTCGGCGACGGTCTTGGCCTCCTCCATGCCGTCTTCCACGCGGGCGACGTCGGAGACGTGGATGGGCGCGCCGTTCCGCATGGCGATGATAATCGCGCCGAACTGCTGGGGCGTCTGCACGCGGCCGTGCGTTCTTAAGGTCAGCTCGCGGGCACCCTGGTCTACCTGGCCGCCGGGCACCTGGATATTCTGGTTGGCGAGGGCATTCTGGACATCCGTGGCCGTCAGATTCAGAGCGCGCAAACGTCCCGGATCGAGCCAGATGTTGATCTGGCGGGCGCGCCCGCCGACGATGGTCACCTGGCCGACGCCGCCGATGCTTTCGATCTGGCGGCGCAACACCTTGTCCGCGAACTCGGTCGTGTCCCGGATGCTGCCGGGCGAGGAGAGGGCAATATCGAGGATCGGCGCGGCGTCCGGGTCCACCTTGTCCACGACCGGCGGCTTGATGTCCACCGGCAGATTGGGCAGCGCCTGGTTGACCCGGCCCTGCACTTCCTGCTGGGCGATGTTGATGTCTTTTTCCAACTGGAAGGTGACGATCACCTGCCCGACGCCCTCATAGGAGGTGGACGTCAACTGGTCGATGCCGCTGACGGTGTTGACCGCCTCCTCGATCTTGTCCACCACGTCGGTCTCGATCTCTTCCGGGGAAGCGCCGTCCTCCCGTACCGTCACGGTGACGACCGGGAAGTCCACCTTGGGAAAGAGGTCTACGCCCAGCCGGGTATAGCCGAACGCGCCGACCACGACCAGGATCAGGATGATCACAGTCGCAAATACGGGACGCCGTACGCAGATATTCGCTAACCATTGCATTGCCGGAAGTTCCTAGCGCCCTCATCCCCTAACCCCCTCTCCCGCAGCGTGGAAGAGGGGGATTTTAGGAAAGAGGACAGCCGTCCTGGCGGACGGGAAAGCTGGAGGCAAAAAATCGAGGGCCGGCAGTGGCCTCAGAATTTTGGCAGCCAGGAGTTTAATGGACGAGGGCGACAGGCCCTTGATGAGAGTATACCAGAGAGACAGATAAAAATATGACCCCCGGTCAGAATTTTAATATTGCGTTATAGCGAGAGGGAAATTAGAGATGCGGGATCGAGGCGGACGATCCGCCGAGCAGCGGGCTCTGCTCCACCTTGCGGCGGGCTGCGTCCCATTCCTCTTTGCTAATGGTGCCGCCGGTGCGCAGATGAATGCGGCCCTGCGCGTCTACGGAGCCGGGTGGCGGCAGGCCCAGCCGCTGATTGGCCCGTTCCACGGCATGCTGCGCTTCCGAGGTAAGCGGATCGACTGCCGGCGCCTCTGCCGGACCGGACAGCCCGACCGGCCCGGCCGGCGGCATCGGCGGTGGCAGGAGGGTGTGTGGCTCGTTTGCCTGCCGCGCATGGATGGCGGAGAATAAGACCACACAGAAGACCAGCAAGGCGGTCCCGCCCAGCAAAATCTCTTTCAGGAGAGGCGTCTGTGCGCGCGGCGCCGCCGTAAAAGAAGTCTCCGGCGCCGCTGCCGGAGAGGAGGGCGATGACGCTGGGAACTGCGTCCGGTATTGCCGGCCGCACTGAGAGCAGAAGCGCGCTTCCAGGGGCGCCGGCGTCTGGCATCGGGGACAGACCTTATGCGGCATCGTCATCGCCAAACCTCCTCCAATCTTTCTTATTTTGACGCAGTAGAGGTCATGTTGGGTTTCGTCGATCCGCGAGCCAGGCCCAGCACGTAACGGATGCCGCCCAGGATGTGCTCTTGATACAGCGGATCGCGCCAGACCTCCTGCCGATGTCCCAGGATCGTGTAGAAGACCCGCCCATGGCCGTATGGCTTCACCCAGGAGACTAGATGGATGCCGGGTTTATTGGCGTCCGCGCTGCCGTCGTTCGGATGGTGGTCGAGGTAGAGCAGGACGTGCAGCCGGGAAGGATCGTTGTTTTTAAGAATATAGATCTCGTCGAACACTTTCCAGATGTGATCCTGGGCTTCCGTATGCTCGTGCAGGTTCACTGTCTCCGGGTGAGGGCCTGCGCCCGCCCGGACGAGGGGCCGGGTCTCCGGGGCATTTGGGTCGAGGATATGCGCGTCGATGGCCGTCTGACTGTGATGGGTCTCGAACTCCCCGCCCAGCATCTCTATGTAGGCGGAAACACCGCCATTCTGGCCCGGCCAGGTGTGGAACGTATCGCTACCCGAATGCATGGCGGCGAAACCGTGCCCCGCTTTGATATAGTCCAGAAAGCCCTGCGGATCCGGAAGCGGCAGCACGCCCGTCGTATTGGCGAAGATGACCGCGTCGTAGCGGCTGAGCGCCGCCGGAGTCATCTTCTCCTGCATCTCGGCATCGGTGCGGACGAAATCCGTGTCCCAGTCGCCCGTCTTGTTGCCGAGCATCTCGATGGTCTGCTCCGCGACGGGAATGCTGTCGTGCCGAAAGCCTTTGGTCACGGTCACGACGAGCAGGTGCTTTTTGGCGCGGCCTTGGGCAGGTCGCGCCGCGTTCGGCGCCGTCAGTGTTGCGGCGAGCATGAGCATCACTCCTATCCATCCTGTACGAAATAGCATACGTCTCCCCTTAGCGTTGATGAATCAGTTTACCCGTTCGCATGTTGTAGAAGACACGGGCGGGATGATCGCCGTGATAGATGCGTCTGCCATCGAGATAGACGGCAAAGCCGCGGAAGCCGGGAGCGACATGTCCGCCGCGCGCATCGTAAGCGATAGAAACGTCGTGACCCTGGTAGGCCTGACCGTCCAGAACGAAGTAGCTCCACGCTCCTTGTGGCAGCAGCGGATCGATCTCCAGAATGTCGTCCGAGCGAGGGACCAGGCCCAGCAGGCCGCTGATGAGCGGGTCCACCCAGAGGGAATGGTTGTAGTCGCGTTGGTCCGTCTTCCAGCGACCGGTATCGCCATCGTAGAACTCGCCGGTCCAGGGAGTGCGGAGGTCCTGGTTTTTGAACTGGGCGCGGGTGTAGGAGGTGAACAGCGCGAGCAGTTGCTGGCGGGTCAGCGCGCAGGGAGCGTAGTCGCGCAGGACGTTTGCCATGGCCGTCAACACCAGGCTGTTGGCGTGCGGCCAGGTGGGGCCATTCCACATGCAGCCGCTTCCGCCGGGGCCGATGGGCCAGCCGTGCTGCGAGTAGGCCGGGCAGTCCATCGCGGTGGAGGCGAGCGGCCAGGGCGTCCAGAAGAGGGCCGGATCGAGCACGACCGACCACGCCGCCTCGTAGCCCTGGTGCGCCGGCGGCAACTCGAACGTGAATGGATAGAGGCCGACGATCTCTTTGGCCGGGGAGGGGACATCGTCACTGGCGCGCAGGGAGTGGAACCAGTGCGTGGCCGGGTCCCACATCTTGGCCAGCACCGCGTCGCGCGTCTCGTCCGCCAGCCGCTGCATCTGGTCTGCGTCTCTGTTGCGGCCCAACTCGCGGTAGATTTTTGCCACCGCCTGCGCGTTGCCGAAGTTGTAGGCTGTCAGATCCACCCGCCGCAGATGCGTCTCATCGCCGGGCTGATCGGTGTGATAGCCCGCGAAGGCGAAGAACGACGGCTGCCACTCCATGCCGGTCCACCAGTGGCTGTCCACCACCAGCAGCGGGCTATTTCCCCAGCCGTAGACCCGGCGCCAGCCTTCCACGTTGCGGGCCAGCGTATCGGCGATGCGAGCGAGCGCGGCCTTATCCGGATGAACGAGGTAAGCATCCCAGGCGGACGCCGTGATCCAGTCGGTATACTGCCCGCCCTGCTGGCCTTTCGGGGTGACGTGGCTGGGATAGATGCCGTCCGGGCGGGGATTGTCCGTCCAGGTTTCCAGATGGCCCCAGGTGTAAGAGGGATCGCGCAGCCAGCGCGACTCGCGAATCTGATGACCGGCGCCATAACTGATAACATTCGCGTACCAGTCGGAAGTCCAGCGGCCTTCCGAGAAGGTCTTATGCCGCAGCGCGCCGAGCCGCGGGTCCATGCTGTTTTTCTTGAGGTTATACAGGCGATGGTAGTAGAGTTTGGCGACGTAGGGATCGTTGCAGGTAAAGTAGGCCGCATTATGATCGAACCAGCCCTGATAGGCGGCGATCTGATGCGCAAGCGGGTCGGGATCGGCCAGCGTGGTACGCAGGCGCGCTTCCGCCTTCTCCGGCGTGGCGGCGACGGCGCAGGCGAAGGTAAAGGTCTTTGTCTCTCCTGGCTTCAGGTTTCCGGTAAAGGTGGTACGGCGCGCATGACCGTCCGTGCCCGCCGCCGCCAGGAAGAGCGGAAAGCCCTCTATAGCGTGCTGACCGGTGTAGCCGTTTTGAGCCGCCTTCAGCGGCGAGTCCATGCGGACCGAGAACGGCTGGACCGCCGGCACGGGATTGGTCACCGTCAGGCGCGACACCAGCACGTCGTCCGCCGTGATCCACTTGTCCCCGCTAATCTTGAGCCTGGCAGCAGCGGGTTTGCCTGGGTTCGGCGGCTCTGCCGTGAAGTGCGGATCGAAGCCATAGAGACCGGTATAGAGGTGGTCGCCCCGGTTGCGAAAGTTCAGGCGCACCAACTCGGCGCGTTGCGGTCGACTTCCAGTAAATTGAATCGTATTTCTTCCAGGCTTCGGCGTGAACGGCTGTACGGTGACTTCTTGCCAGGCGCCGTTTCGGAACACCGCCACTGTGACGTGCTCCGGCGGAGCGCATCCGCCTTGCGGCTGATCGTCGTAGAAGTAGACGTCCAGTCCCGTCAGACGGCGCGGGCGACCGAAATCCACCGCATACCAGTCCTCGCGATGGCCGCTGCTCCAGCAGGTCCAGCGCTTTTCCGGACTGAACGGCTTTGTCAGCGGATTGTCCACCCGATCGATGGTGAACGTGGAGGAGGCCGAGGCCGACAGGGACGAGCCGGGCGCGCCGATCATATGGACGTGGCTCGGCATGTATTGCGCCTGCTGGACGACGTAATTCGTTTCGCCACTGCGCACGGCCAGATCGAAAGCGTTCAGGTTGGTGATGTAGATTAACTGGACGCCGTCGTGGAAGGCCCAGCCCTGCGGGCTAGTCGCCCAGACCCGTGCTCCCGATGAGCCGAATGGCACCTCACTATCGTAGGACCTTGCCAGAATCGTATCGATCGAAAAGCGGCTTTGTGCGAAAACGCGGTGCGGAAGCGGCCTATTTCCCTGAGGCGAGAAAAGCAGCGCCGATGTTAACGCTAGCGGAAGCCAGTAAAAGTTCATAGTGTCTCTTTCTCATTGATCCTGCAGCCTGGCTTCGAGTAGGTGCCGGACACGGTCAAACTCCCGGTCCTCTCCTTTCACTTGGTACGGATCATATTCGGCGATGGCGATCCATTGCCCTCTCTGGTCGGGCCGCACCCAGCCCTCGTCATCGTCGATCAAGATCACTTCCTCCGGGCGAGCATCCGTTATATACATCAGGACTTTATACTTCCCCTCCCACTCGACTCCAGATCCAGGGCAAGAACACATATTTTCATGTTTCCTTCTATGGCATGCATTATCAGGGAAAGCTTACTCTTTAACCCCGGCTTGCTCTCTGAGCCATTTAATTTTTTCAGAATTGCCGGTGCGTTCGTAATGTTGTTGTAGTGTCTGCAAAACTTGTTGATAGCCTTCGGACCGGAAGGTAAGATGCATGGTGAAAACGGCTAATTCGAGAACGCGCGCCCAGCAGTGTGTCGTGTCGTCAACTATTCCGCGCAGAGCCGCCTCGAAGGGAAAGGTGTCATCAAGCATGCGTATTAAAAAGGACCAGTGCTCGTTTGCCGGTTCGGCGTCGCCGACGGGCGTCGCTGAGTGCGTAAAAGCTCTCTGTAGCAGGTCATAATGGCTCAAATACATTTCGACGGCGTGACGCGCCATTTCCATATCCCCAAAAAGAGCCGCACTGTCCGCCAGATGAGAAAGCGCCCGATGAAAAGCTATCGTGCCCATCGCGCAGTATTCAGCATAAGCCCAGGCGTAACTCAGCCCCGCTTCGTGATCCCGTTTCGCATGATACATCCGAGAGCGCTCGTGCAGGACAACAAACTCTTCATAGTCCGGATAGAAGGGCGCCTGCCAATCAGGGTCAAGGACTTTGGCCAGCCGGTCCCTGCGCCGCTGGAGAAGTTCGCGGTAGGAAGAGGCTTGCGGAAGCGTCTGCGATTTCTTAAGCACCTGATCGATTTTGGCGAATATCGCCTGAGGATCTCCAGATCGTTCGGCTTCATGCATTTCTGCCAGCAAGGGTTCGACCGGTTCTGGCGGTTGCCACACTGGTTCTGGCGGGCTCTGGACAGGTTTTTCTTCTCCGCCCAAGCGTTTGTACAGCTTTTTTCCTACGCGTCGAAGGAGCGCCCTGTGCTCCCTGGTCAGCGAATCGGGATTTTCCAGCGCCCGCGCGATCTTATCGAGCGCGCGATAGTGTCTGCCGATCTTATAGGTCGCCACAATATCATCGACAATCTGCCAGGAGGATAGCGGCTGTTTCTCTTCCATGGTCGTTCTTTCAGCGATATTCAGGTGGAGAAATGCCCAGTTGCTCCATTAGTACCGTTAAGGAAGTGTGCCGAAGCCGCGCCAGTTCGACCAGGCACTGCACCCGATGAGCCTGTATGCGCTCGACCTGATCCGTCAATTCCAATAATTCGTTATACTCTTCCGACGTCAGGACTTCCGCCCGGCGCCTGGCGATCAGTACTTCGTATCGCTGTTTTAATGCGTCGGGTATATCCGCGTTGATCTGTTGTAGCAGTTCTTCTTCCATAAGCACCAAGCTGGGTCACCCTCACCCCAGTGAGCGAAGCGAATGGTTTAGGGAAGGGATAGGCGTAGCAGCGGGTGGGATTAGGTAGCTACGGCAGCATGGGCGGGTCGAAGCTGCGCAGGGCGTTGACCAGCTCGCGCACGGAGTCGGCGGAGCGGTGCAGGGCCGCTTTCTCCTCCGCCGTCAGCGGCACGGAGACGATCTCCTCCACGCCCCCAGCACCCAGCTTGGCGGGCAGGCCCAGGTAGAGCTCGCGGACCCCGTAGCCGCCCGCGTCGTTGCCCGTGTAGACCGCGCAGGGCAGGATGCGCTTGCGGTCGTTGAGGACGGCATCAATCATCTGGGCGAGCGCGGCGGAGGGCGCGTAGAAGGCACTGCCGGTCTTCAAGAGGGAGACGATCTCGCCGCCGCCTTTGCGCGCCCGCTCCACAATCGACTCCAGGCGCTCGGCCGGGACCAGATTGCGAATCGGGATGCCGCCGACATTGGTGCTGTCCACCAGCGGGACCATATCGTCCCCATGCCCGCCCAGCACGTAGGCGTTCACGTCGGTCACGCTCACGTTCAGCTCCATCGCCAGAAAAGCCCGGAAGCGGGCCGTGTCCAGGATGCCCGCCTGCCCGAAAACGCGCTCCGGCGGGAAGCGGCTCTCGTGGAGGGCGATATGGCACATGGCATCAAGCGGATTGGTGAGCAGCATCAGGATGGCGTTCGGCGAGCGCTCCACGGCGGCGCGCGTGACGTCCCGCACGATGCCCGCGTTCACCTTGAGCAGGTCGTCCCGGCTCATGCCGGGCTTGCGCGGCAGGCCGCTGGTGATGACGACGATGTCGCTGTCGGCCGTCTCCTCCCAGCCGTTGGTCCCGACGATATGCGCGTCCGAGCCGACGACCGGCATGGCCTCCAGCAGATCGAGCGCCTTGCCCTGCGGCATCCCCTCGACGATGTCGAACAGCACGATATCGACATTGCCGCGCTCGGCCAGCCAGTGCGCCAGAGTCGCGCCCGTCTGCCCGGCTCCGGCAATGGTGATCTTCTTTCGCATGGGTATCCTTCTTCCTGAAAACGTCTTCCTGTCACATTCTCCGGGAGCGCGATGGACGAAAGTCCTTCGCTGTGAGGCGCTTCCGCGCCGGGTGTCCTGCGGACACAATGTCTTAACGCATAAAGGCTGCCGCTACCGGCAAAGACAGGTCCGGAAAGACGGCGGAGCGCAGCGTCTCTTCCCAACCAAAAACGGCGACCACCTCACGCTGCTTGGCGTGCAGGCGCACCGCTTCGATCGTCTCCGCCTCCGGATCGACGATCCAGCACTCCTGCACGCCGATCGTGCCGTAGTCATCCATCTTTCCCTCGCGGATGCGCCGCGTCTCGCTTTACTGCTGCATCTTCCGGATAATGGCATCGGCCATTTCGGACGTGCCGACGGCGGTCGGATCGTTGCGGTCGGGCTTCATATCGTAGGTGACGTCCTTGCCTTCCGCGATGACGGCGGCGACGGCCCGCTCCAGCCGGTCGGCGGCCTCGGTCTCCTTCAGGTAGCGCAGCATCAGCATGCCCGACAGGATCAGCGCCGTCGGATTGACCTTGTTCTGGCCCTTGTAGCGAGGCGCGGAGCCGTGCGTCGGCTCGAACAGAGCGGCCTCATCGCCGATGTTGGCGCCCGGCGCCACGCCGAGCCCGCCGACCAGCCCGGCGCACAGGTCCGAGAGGATGTCGCCGTAGAGGTTGGGCAGCACCAGCACGTCGTAAAGCTCCGGCTTCTGCACCAACTGCATGCACATGTTGTCCACGAGGACTTCCTGGTACTCGATGTCCGGATAGTTCTTCGCCACTTCGGAGGCCACGCGGAAGAAGAGACCGTCCGTGAATTTCATGATGTTGGCTTTGGCGACGGCGGTGACCTTTTTGCGGTTATTCTCCCGCGCGTAGTCGAAGGCGAAGCGGACGATCCGGCGCGTGCCCGTGATCGAGATCGGCTTGATGGAGATGGCGGAGTCCTGGCGGATCTTGCCTTCCGCCATCTCGATGATCTCTACCGCCGGGACGGTCCCCACGTCGAACTCCACGCCCGCGTACAGGTCTTCCGTGTTCTCGCGCACGACCACAAGGTCCACGTCCTGGTATTTGGAGCGGATGCCGGGATAGTACTTGCAGGGCCGCAGGCAGGCGTACAGGTCCAGCTCTTTGCGCAGCGCCACGTTGACCGAGCGGAACCCGGTCCCGATGGGCGTGGTGATCGGTCCCTTCAAGGCGACCTTGTTGTGGCGAATGCTCTTGAGGACGTGCGGCGGCAGGGGCGTGCCTTCTCGCTCCATCACATCCACGCCCGCGTCCTGAATGTCCCAGTTGAACTTGACCCCGGTCGCTTCCAGAACGCGCTTGGCGGCGGCGACCAGCTCCGGTCCCGTTCCATCGCCACGAATGAGCGTCACATTATGTGTAGCCAATACTCGTCTCCCTTTTTATAGATCGTCTAAAATTCCACCGAGGGCGCCACCCAGCGCGCTGCCCCGGTTGTCCTGGCTGATGGCGCCGTGGGCCAGGATCGCGCCTGCCATCCGCGAGAAGGGCATGGTCGAGAGGATGATATGGCCCGGACCCGCGAGGGTGACCAGGAACAGCCCTTCGCCGCCGAACAGCGCGTTGCGAATGCCGCCGATGAACTCGACGTCGTACTGCACGGATTCCTGGAACGCTACCACGCAGCCCGCGTCCACCTTGAGCCGCTGGCCGGGCGCCAGGTCGTACTCCACGAAGTTGCCGCCGCCGTGGATGTAGGCATCGCCGATCCCGGTCAGGCGCTGGAGAATAAAGCCCGCCCCGCCGAAGAAGCCGAAGCCCACTTTCCGGGTGAGCGCCACCTGAATGTCCACGTCTTTGGTGCTGAACAGGAACGACTCTTTGGCGCAGATCCAGCTATCGCCGCGCAGGTTCAACTCGCGGACGTGGCCGGGATAATGCGCCGCGAAGGCCACCATGCCGCCGGGGACCATCGAGCGGAAATGCGTGAAAAACAGCGTCGAGCCCGCCAGCATCCGGCCCAGCCCTTTCAGCAGGCCACCGGTCATCTGGGTATCGATGTTGACGCCGTCGTTCATGAAGATCATCGCGCCGGCTTCCGCTTTGACCTCTTCGCCCGGGTTCATCTGCACCAGGACGCACTGCATCACGTCGCCGATCACGTTATACTGCATGGCTTCTGCCCTCCTCTCCCGTGGAAGCCGTCCGTTTCCGCCCTGTTAATTCACCGCCGAAACGCCAAACTCCTTAGTGTTAAAATTTCTTGATTTAGGCCGAAAGAATCGGGAATAGGCTGCCGATAATCAACACCGGGTTTACCGTGAGGCTCACGGAAGGTAAGCTCCGCGGCTACTCTTAATAGGGAGGCAGCGCCCATCATATAGGTGAGAATGCTGTCGACCATGTGGTAAAAAGGGACACACGGACGTGTCCCTTTTTCGTTTTCACCCGGTCAGCTTTTCCGCCGTCGTCGGCCTGCCTCCTCCGCCTCGGTTTCCTCGTCCCAGCGGTCCTCGTCTTCGTATTCGAACTCGATATCACGAATGCGCACGGTATCGCCCTGCTTCGCGCCCATCGCTTTGAGCTTGCGATTGACGCCGATCTTTTCGAGCATGTTCTGCAGGCGGCGCAGGGCGTACTCGTTGTCCAGATCGGTCATCGCCACCAGGCGCTCGATGCCCTTGCCAACCACCTCGTAGGTATCCGCATCGATCTGGCGGACCTCCCAGCGGCGCATATCTTCTTCGACCGGCGCGGTGATGCGCACGACACCGGCTGGCTGCGCGGCCTGCCGGGCCTGCTCTTCCGCTTTTAGCGCGTCCAGGCGCGTGAGGATGGCGTAGAGCAGCGCGTTCAGACCCTTGCGCGTCGCCGCCGAGATGCGGTAGACCGGCAGGCCGCGCCCTTTCAGCTCTTTCTCTACGGCGTTTACCGTCTCCGGCTCTACCGCGACGTCGATCTTGTTCAGCGCCACGATCTGAGGCAACTGCGCCAGCCGCTCATTGTAGAGCGCCAGTTCCCGGTTCAGTATCTCGAAATCGTTCAACGGGTCGCGACCGGTCATGCCGCTGACGTCCAGCAGATGGACCAGCAGGCGCGTGCGCTCGATGTGGCGCAGGAACTGATGCCCCAGCCCGACGCCTTCACTAGCCCCTTCGATCAGGCCGGGAATATCCGCCATGACGAAGCAGCGCTCCGGCTCGACGCAGACGACCCCTAGATTGGGCACGAGCGTGGTGAAGGGATAGTCGGCGATCTTGGGCTTGGCGGCGGAGACGGCGGTGATGAGCGTCGATTTGCCCACGTTGGGGTAGCCGAGCAGGCCCACATCGGCCAGCAGCTTCAGCTCCAGGCGGAGCCGCTTATACTCGCCCGGCTCGCCCTTCTCTGCGAACTTGGGGGCCTGGTGGATGGAGGTCGCGAAGTGGGCGTTGCCGCGTCCGCCCTGGCCGCCCCGTGCCACGACCGCTACGGCGTCGGGCGCATCCAGGTCCGCGATCTGCTCGCCGGTCTCTTTATCGGTGGCGACCGTACCCACCGGCACGCGCAGCACCAGATCTTCGCCATCCTTGCCGAACATGTCCTTGCTGCCGCCATCGCCGCCGCGTTGCGCCTTGTACTTATGATGGTAGCGCAGGTCCATTAGCGTGGAGAGATTAGGGTCCGCCTGCAGGACCACGCTGCCGCCGTGCCCGCCATCGCCCCCGCTCGGTCCGCCGCGCGGCACGAACTTCTCCTTTCGGAAGGTGACCATGCCGTTGCCGCCATCGCCGGCCTGCACCTCGATATCCACCTGATCGACAAACATCGCCGTTCCTCGCTTCTGCAGAACTCTATCCCTTTGCTATCTCTACGTAAGATACCTTTTCATGGTAGCGTATTTTTCGTGTATGATGCTCCAGGCAGGCAAACATTTGCGTATATTAGACCTACTGAATCGTATCTCTCGATTGGTTCTAGAAGATACAGCCTCCAAATGGCGGGCGACTGAAGTCGCAGCAACAAAGGCACGAAGTCCGCCTGCGCGGACTACCACTGCAAGGTTCTGCCCTACCTTCCAACCTCTTCTAGTCCAGAGGAGGAGGGAAAAGCCTATCGGTGCCAGTCGCCGAAGGGCGACTTCGTGCCTTTGTTGCTGCGACTTCAGTCGCCCGAACAAAGCCTGAAGTCAAAGTTCCTGATTAGGATGAGTCTGACAAGGCATTGAAAGCCCTTCGGGAGAGCAGAATGACGCCGGAAGAAAGGCCATCTGGAAAAAATCGGATCGAGAAGAACTCCATGGCTCAGGTAGCCATCGACCTGCTGCCGGAAACGCCTGCCGAGCAGATCGCGGCCTGCGCTGCCGCCGACATTCATCTTTATCGACTGCGGGGGTGCGACCTGGGCTGGAACGGGGCCGGTCAGTTCGATTATACGCAGATCGAGGCGCGCCTGCGCGCGCTCCTGTCCGCCGATCCGGGGGCGCATTTCTGGCTGGAGGTATCTGTAGATGCGCCTGCCTGGTGGCGCGAAACCCATCCGGATGAGGGCGCCGTCTACTGTCTTCCCGCCTCGGCGTCGTCCGTCGCGCCGGTCTCGTGGGCTTCGCAGCGCTGGCGCACGGAGGCGGGTAACGCCCTGGCGCGGCTGATCGGGCATCTTCAGCAGAGGGAAGAGGGAGCACGCTGCCTGGGCTGGCAGGTCGCTGCGGGGGCAGAAGGGGAATGGCGCTATCCGGAAGCGGAGCGCCTGCCCGATATTGGGCCGCGCATGACCGAGCAGTTCCGTGCCTTCGTGCGGGAGAAGTACCGGCGCAATCCCGAATTGCTGCGCCGCGCCTGGGACGATCCCCGCGCCCGCTTCGAGGCTCTGTCTTGCCCGGATGCGGCCACACGCCGCCGTGCGGATCGTGGGGTTTTTCGGGACCCGGTCCGCTCTCGCCAGGTGCTGGACTACTACGAATGCCTCGCGGAGGTCCAGAATGCGGCCGCCCTGCACTTTTGCCGGACGGTCCGGCGGGCGACGGAAGGCCGTGCGCTCGTGGGCCTATCTTACGCTCATACCTTCGGAGAAAGCGTGCTGCCGGAAGGAAGCCACTGCTTCCCCGAGCCTGTACTGGATTCGCCGGATGTGGACTTCTTCGCCAACGCCGGTCCCGCCGACGGCAGCCCCTATCTGCGCGCCCTGACCGGCAGCCTGGTCCTCCGCGAAAAGCGCCTCTTCTCTATTCCGCGTGGGGCCCTATCGGCTCACGTAGCGATCAACCTCGCGCAGACCTATCAGGCCGGCGTGATCCTCCCGGCGAATACCCCTGCCGATGTGCTCCGTGCCGCGACTTCTGCTCTGGAGCGCAGCGCCCACGCTTCGCGGCGGCGCAGCCATCCGGTTGCTCTGATCGCCGATCCGGCTAATTTACTCTCTATCGCCGGCGCGGACTGGATCTCCCAGACACTGCTAGGCGATCAAATGCGGGAGCTGGCGCGACTCGGCTCGCCCTTTGACGCCTATCTGCCCGGCGATCTCATCCGCCGGGATTACCCCGACCACCCGGTCACGATCTTTCTGAATGCCTTCTATCTCTCCGATGCCGAGCGGCGGCGGGTCGACGCGCGGGTCAAGCGAAGTGGGCAGACGGCGGCCTGGCTCTGGACGCCGGGGATTCTGGCGGAGGAAGGCATATCGCCGGAAGCGGGACTGCGGCTCTGCGGGCAGCGGCTGCGCCTGGAAGACACGGCGTCGAGCCTGCGCACCCGCATCGTCGCCTCGGACGATCCCTCGATCGGCGGCTTTCGTCCCGGCGCGACCTTTGGCATCGATCGCTCCGCCGCGCCCACCGTTATTATTCCTGACAAGGCCAGCACGCGCCTGGGCGCCAATACAGCCAACAAGACCGTCTTCGCCGTCCGCCGCTTTGATCAATGGACCAGCGTCGTCTACGGCACTCTCCTGGTTCCGGCTACTCTCCTGCGTCACCTGCTCGATGCGGTTCGTTAGCCACGTCGCTTGTTCAGTAATTCCATGAATTCGGAGCGGGTCTTGCGGTCGGTACGGAAGACGCCCAGCACATGGCTGGTCACCATGTCGCTGCTCTTCTTCTCGACGCCACGGGCCATCATGCATAGATGCTGCGCCTCCAGGACCACTGCAACCCCACGTGGCTGTAATACTTTATCGATGGCCTCGGCGATCTGTACGGTCATGCGCTCCTGCACCTGCAGACGGCGCGCATACATGTCGGTGATCCGCGCCAGCTTTGAGACGCCGATGATCTTGCCGTTCGGGATATAGCCGATGCTGGCATGCCCAAAGAAGGGGAAAAGATGATGTTCACATAAGCTGAAGAACTCGATGTTGCGGACGATCACCATGTCGTCGGCGTCTTCATGAAAGATCGCGCCGTTGACGATCTGTTCCAGGGTCTGCTGATAGCCGCGGGTGACAAAGCGCATGGCGTCGGCGGCGCGGCGCGGGGTTTTGAGCAGCCCTTCGCGCTCCGGGTCCTCTCCTATCTCGGCGAGCAGCGCACGATAAAGGTCTTCCAGGCGGTCTGGCATCAGGTCGGGTCTTCCTCTCCACGGTATTCAAAGATATTGCGCGCCGTCTCGCGCAGCACGACGCGATAAAGGCGGGCCGGCGGGGGAATATGGTCCCGCAGCCGCTCCCAGATCGTTCGGGTGATCACTTCGGAAGAGGGAATCTTATTCTCGAACTCCGGGATGTAGTTGAAGTGCCGATGGTCGTAACGATCGACGACCTCTTGATGGACGATCATATCCAGAGCCGCATCCTCTATTACGCGTCCCGTGCAGGGATCGAGCGGCCCGGCCACCGTTACCTCCAGCACGTAGTTGTGGCCGTGCCCGTGGAGATAGGCGCATTTGCCGAACAGCTCGTCATTCTCCGCTTCGGTCAGGTGCGGGCTATACAGGCGATGGGACGCCGCAAATTCATAGACACGGGTCGATAGCATGCTCCCCGGCTCCTTGGGTTCCTCTTCCGCCAGCCACTCGACGGCATGCAGCGGCGTCTGCTCCAGGCGCAGCGCCGTTAGGGTGACGGCAGGCGGCAGGTGCGGCGCCAACTCGGAGGCGATGAACGCCACCAGCGTCTCCGCGGTCACCGGACGCTCACAGAAGGCCGGGACCTGCTTGTTGATGAACTTCTTATCGAGGGGCTGCACGACCCTCTCCCTTACAATACGATCTATCTCCTTGATATTGACGACGATGCCTGTCTGCGGATCGATCTCGCCTGCGACCGTCACGTCCAGCACATAGTTGTGACCGTACGGCTCCGGGCTGGCTTCCGGACCGAATCGAGCCTCGTTATCGGCGCGCGAAAGCGACGCCAGCCAGTCGGCATGCGCCGCCGAAAACATCACGCGCCTGGTCATTGTGATCATAACGCCACCTGTGCCGGGCCGATAAACGACCCGGCAGAAAAAGCGACCGTCCTTCGGACGGAAAAGCCTTTTAAGATTGAGTGCGTCCGTGAAGACGCCTGTTTTTAATGCCGGGCCTTTTATCGGCCCGGCTCAAGAGCAGAGTTATCTCTACCTACGAATACGCAGCGACAGCCATTTCGCTGTCATGGAAGAGAAGACTGGGGTTAACTCCGCACATACGGCCGGCCGAGAGAGGCGGGAGAGGCGCTCCAGCGTCCTCCGCTTGCCAGAAGAAAGACGGTGACGATATAGGGCAGGGCGAGGAAGAGTTGATAGGGCAGATGCAGTCCCAGCGCCTGCCCCTGAAACTGCAGCTCGTCCACGAAGCCGAACACCAGCGCAGCGATCAGGCAGCCAAATGGGTTCCACCGGCCCGCCGTGACGATCGCCAGGGCGATGAACCCCCGCCCCGCCGTCATGTTCTCGATGAACGTGTTGTTCTGTCCGACCGAAAGAAACGCGCCGCCCACGCCGGCCATCGCCCCGCCGAACAGCAGCGCCGCCGTGCGCATCCGGTTCACGCTGACTCCCGCCGCTTCCGCCGCCAGCGGCTGCTCTCCACAGGCGCGCAATTCCAGCCCGGCCCGCGTCCGGTTCAATCCCCACCAGACCGCCGGAACCGCCAGCAGCGCCAGCGGCGTCAGGATCGTCAGGTCTCCTAGAAGACGTGGCAGCGAAGCCGTCGCCACGAACGCGCCGGTCGCTCCGAAGATCGCCCGGTAGATCGTGCCCGTCAGGCCCAGCGCCAGCAAGTCGATCACCACGCCCACTACCACCTGATTGGCCGCCAGGCCCACCGCGAACGCGGCGAACAGCAGGGCGATCCCCATGCCTGCCAGGGCCGCCACCACCACGCCGAGAAACGGGTTGCCGGCCTGCCGCGTGGCCATCGTGGCCGCGAAGGCGCCGACGAGCATCATGCCTTCCAGCCCGACATTGACTACCCCGGCCCGCTGCACCACGTCCTCGCCCAGGGCAGCGATCAGCAGCGGCGTCGCCATCGTCAGCGTTCCCATCAGCGTCCCGCTTATCACGCTCATCGGCTCGTCTTCCTTTCCCTGCGTTAGCCAGACAGGCCCTTTAAGGCCCATACACTTCGGATGCCTGGTAGAAGAGATTGTCCTGATCGCCTCCTGTATGCCACACTCCGCCTGCCTTGTCAAGAGGGTGAGCCAACATTTCTAGCCAACAAGGAAGACCGTCGCATCGCGAGGAATAGTACCTCCACCAGAAACGACTATTTCTTCGTGAGGTCCTCCTGTGAATCGATATGCTCCCCTGTTCTCTGCAATCCTTCTTAGTGTGCTCGCCGTTCCGGCCCTGGCGCAGGGCTACGACCCGGCCAACTACGCCATGCTGAAATGGGTCTCCGTCGGACCGGCGCGTGGGGGCCGGTCCGTGGCTGTGGCCGGCTCGAAGACCCGACCCAAAGAGTTCTATTTCGGCGCGACCGGCGGCGGACTGTGGAAATCCACCGACGCGGGCGCGTCCTGGTCGTGCGTCTCCGACGGCTATTTTAAGTCCTCCTCCGTCGGCGCCGTCGCCGTCAGCCCCTCCAATCCCGACGTGGTCTACGCCGGCATGGGCGAGCGCGACATCCGCGGCGACATCTCCGCAGGAGATGGTGTCTACAAGAGCACGGACGGCGGCAAGACCTGGAAGCACATCGGTCTGGAAGCCACCCAGAACATTTCCCGCATCCAGATCGATCCGGCGAATCCGGACATCGTCTATGTGGCCGCGCTCGGCCACGTCTGGGGCGCGAACCCGGAGCGCGGCGTCTACAAGTCCACGGACGGCGGCCAGACGTGGAAGCAGGTCCTCTTCGAGAGCGACCGCGCCGGCGCCGTGGACCTGTGCATGGACCCGAACAATCCCAATACGCTCTACGCGGCCACCTGGGAGGCCTGGCGCACCCCCTATGCCCTCAACAGCGGCGGACCCGGCAGCAAGCTCTACAAGACCACCGACGGCGGCGCCACCTGGACCGATCTCAGCCGCAATCCGGGCATGCCTGCCGGCGTGCTGGGCAAGATCGGCATCTCCGTCTCGCCCGTCAAGTCGGACCGCGTCTGGGCGATCGTGGAAGCGCAGGACGGGGGAATCTTCCGCTCCGACGACGCCGGCAAAACCTGGCAGCGCGTTAACGACGACCACGAATACCGCCAGCGCGCCTGGTACTACAATCACCTCTATGCCGATCCCAAAGCCATCGACACGCTCTATGTCCTGAACGTCGGCTTCTTCAAATCGACCGACGGCGGCAAGAAATTCACCCGTGTCCGTGCCCGCCACGGCGATAATCACGATCTGTGGATCGACCCGGCCGATCCCAATACCATGATCGAGTCCAACGACGGCGGTGCGACAGTCACCACCGACGGCGGCAAGACCTGGACCGAGGAGTCGTTCCCGACCGCCCAGATCTATCACGTCGTAGCCGACAACCATTTTCCCTATCGCATCTATGGCGCCCAGCAGGACAACTCCGCGCTCGTGCTCTGTCCGGACGGCAAGCCGGACTTCTTTTCGCGGGACAACTGGTTCTATTCCGCGGGTGGCGAGAGCGGCTATCTGGCCGTCAAGACCGATGACCCGGACATCGTCATCGGCGGCAACTACGGCGGCAACATCGCGGTGCTCAACCAGCGCACCGGCTTGGCCTATCCTATCGATCCATGGCCGGATAACCCGATGGGCCATGCCGCCGCGGACATCGCCCAGCGGTTCCAATGGACCTTCCCGATCGTCACCTCGCCGCACGATCCCAACACGCTCTACACGGCCTCGCAATATCTGTTCAAGACCACGAATATGGGCCAGAGCTGGAAGCGCATCAGCCCGGACCTGACCCGCAACGACAAAAGCCGGCAGGGCTCCTCCGGCGGCCCGATCACCAAAGACAACACCAGCGTCGAGTATTACGACACGATCTTCACCGTCGCCGAATCCCCCGCCCGGCGCGGCCTGATCTGGGCCGGCTCCGACGACGGCCTGGTCCATGTAACGACCGACGGCGGCACGACCTGGACGGACGTTACTCCGCCGGACATGCCGCACTGGGGCCGCGTCAGCATGGTCGAGCCCTCGCCGCACGACGCAGATACGGCCTACCTGGCGGTCAATAATTACCAGAACGACGACGTCGCCCCCTATCTCTACCGCACCCATGACCTCGGCAAGACCTGGACCAAAATCACCGCCGGCATTCCGACCGGCGCCTTCGCCCGCGTCTGCCGCGAGGACCCGAAACGCAAGGGGCTTCTCTATGCCGGCACGGAGACCGGCGCCTACGCCAGCTTCGACGACGGCGACCACTGGCAGTCGCTCCAGCTTAACCTGCCGCTCTGTCCGGTCCACGACCTGATCCGCAAGAACGACGATCTCATCGCCGCGACCCACGGCCGCTCGTTCTGGGTTCTCAAGGATGTCTCGCTGCTGGGCCAGCTTACCGCCAGGCCGCTCGCGCAGCCGACCCTCTACCCGCCTCAAGATACCTACCGTGTGGGTGAGGCTAAGGTCGTCCTCTCCTACTATCTGCCCGCCAGGGTGGACAGCCTGAGGCTCGATTTTTTGGGCGCAGACGGCAAGCCGATCACCACGGTGGACAGCGCCAGGAACAAAGAGCTCTCCCGCGATCCGGGCGTCCACCGCTTCACGGCGTCCCTGGAATATCCAGGGTACCGTTCCTTCCCCGGCATGGTCTTTTGGACGGCGGGACGGGGGGAAGGGGAACCGGTATTCGCTCCGCCGGGCCATTACACTGTACGTATGACTGCCGGGCAGACGATCGCAACCCGTTCCTTCCGCCTGCTGAAAGACCCACGCGTTCCGGCTTCGGAAGCGGATCTGGCGGAGCAGTTCGCCTTCAGTAAGCGGATCGTAGATCGGATCAACGATGCCAACGACGCGGTCGTCAAAATCCGCGATCTCAAAAAGCAGATCGACGGCTCGATCCAGGCGTCTAAAAACGACTCGCAGATCGCCACGGACGGCAAGGCGCTGCAAGGGAAGCTCAGCGCCGTGGAAGAGACGATCTATCAGGTCCACAGCACGAGCGGTGAGGATGCGCTCAACTATCCCATTATGCTCAACGACAGGCTGGCCGGCGTGCTCCAAGCGACCAGGGCCGGCAGCCATCGCCCGACGGAGCAGTCCTATCAGGTGTTTCAGCTCCTATCCGCGCAGCTGCAGACTCAGCTTACCGCGCTGAATGGACTTCTCGCGCATGACCTCGTTGCTTACAACCAGGAACTGAAGGCGAAAGGCATCGCGGAGATCCATCCCTCGACCCAGGCCGCGACTGCTCAGCCGGCGGCTCCCAGCAAGGGAGAGGAGGAGACTGAAGCGGACGACGGCCGCTAACGTCTTTTTATTGAGGTAGCTCAGCATTCTTTGTTCGGGCGACTGAAGTCGCCCGAACAAAACCAAAGGACCTTGCCTCCAGCCATTTTGATGACTTGTCGAACTTTGGCAAAACCGATAAAAAGCCAAAGAAAAAGGCCGGTCTGCACCTCGCAGACCGGCCCTAACATAAGGGGCTAAAGGCCACCATATCCATGCAGGATCAGGCCCAGATAGGCCGCCATGGCGAAAAGGACCATCAGGAAAAGCGAGATGGCAATGGTAGGTATCGCCTTGCTGCGTGGTTTCTCTAATATCGCCGAATCCTGAGCCGCCAGCGGAACATAACCAACAGGGATCAGTTGGCTGCGTTCCATGACCCGGATGCCACACTGCCGGCAGTGGGTCGCCTTAACGGGCGCCCATTCGGCGCATAACGGACAGACTTTCATGGCTGATCTCCTTCGCGAAGAAGAATGCAGATCCGTTGCGGTGTCCGCTGCCGGAAATCCTGATGAGCGACAGAGGGAGGGAACGGCGGCAGACGGACAGCCATCCAGGCACAATTATTGGCTGGTATTCCTGGCAGGTACACTGTGGAAAATACCGGCTTTTTTATCGCGGTCAAATAGAAAGGAGTTCGCTCTGCCCGCAATCTCATCCCTTCTTAGTGGCTTCTGAAAGGCAGTAAGCGTATGTATCCATTGGTTAAGATATAGTGGGGCAGGCCGGAACGGGCATCCAGATTGATGAGCGCATGCTGTCCGGTAGAGGCGCATGGGACGATCCAGGTTGTTTGCGCCGGCAGATACCTCGGGCGGTCGATACGCCAATGGGAGGCATCCGCCGTCAAGCCCAGCGTCTTCAGCCAGGACTGAGCCGCTTCCCTCGCTTGCCTCTCGTTGGCCAATTGAATTGTCTTCCCCCTGGATAAGACATACTGCGTGCCGGCGCTGAGTAACCGGCCGGTATCCGCGCTCCAGCGCAGATTCACCATATCCTGGCCGTAGCGGTCCGTGCATTCCACGTTCCAGATAGGCCGTACTGCCTCCGTTCCGGGAGCGAGCTGTACGGCCAACTGCAAGGAAGCGCCGGACGGCGTGAGGGCCGCGCAGAGGGGTTCGGACTGATCGAGGATCTGCCGGGCGGTGGTGCGCAGCGCCGGATGGGCTTGCGGCGAAACCGGAAGCATGTGCCGCAGACAGGCGATGAGCAGGAAGATGCCGATGCCGGATAAGATCTTTTTCATGCGTGTTTCTCCTTGGTGCATAAAGGCGCTGGGCCTTTATTCTATCGAGAGTATCGCGGACAGGCATGGTCAGCCGCGTAGTCAAACAAGAGGGAAAAGCGTAGTCAGCCCCGAACTGTAGCCGCAGGTGGAAATGGGACAAAATGAGACTCTGTGTTATGGTATCGAGGGCGCAGACAATGAAAGCTCGCTCGCTTGTAGGAAGGCCCTCTTCCGGGGAGCAGGGTGAGGGGAGGTAGGGGCGTTGGCAGCAGAAGTATCCGAAGGAGACGGCTTTCCTCTCGAAATCCGAATGTTTGGACCCATGGATGTGCGGCGGGACGGCGCTCCACTGCCGCCCCTGCGCACGCGTAAAGGTCTATGGCTGCTCGCCCTGCTGGCGCTGCGCGCGGAGCGGCAGGTGGAGCGTACGTGGCTGGCCGGCACGCTCTGGCCGGAGAGCACGGAGAGCGACGCCTACGCCAATTTGCGGCGCAGCCTCTACGATCTGCGCCGCGCGCTGGGTCCGCAGGCCTACCGGCTGCACTCGGTGGACCCGCATACGCTCAGTTTGGATCTCACCGGGGCCTGCGTCGACGTCGTCGCCTTTGACCGGGCGGTCGAGCGTGGGGACCCGGCATCCTTGGAGCAGGCGGTGGGACTGTACCGAGGTCCCTTGCTGGAAGGGTGCCTGGAAGAGTGGGCGCTGCCGGAGCGTCAGGCACGGGAGCAGGCGGTCTTACGCGCGCGGGAGCAGCTCGCGGAGCATGTACTTTCAAAAGGGGAGACGGCGGCAACTATTGCGCATTTGCGGGCGGTCATGGGAATCGATCCCCTGCGCCAGAGCGCCCTGCGCCGCTTGATGGATGCCCTGGCTGCAGAGGGCGACTATGCGGGGGCCGTTCTGGCTTATCGAGAGTTTCGCCTGCGCCTCCATCGTGAGCTGCATACGGAACCGGATGCCGAGACGACGACCCTGTTCGAGCAACTGCGTGCCCGGGCGCGCGGGCAGGGAACGGCGCCCGTTCGCGCGCCCGCGTCGCCGCCGAATGTGCCGCCGCTCCGGCGTCTGCCGCACCCGATGAGTGGGCTGGTGGGCCGCGCTCAGGAGATCGAGGAAGTGACTGCCTGCCTGGGCTCTGCGCGCCTGCTGACGCTGACGGGCGCGGGCGGGGTCGGCAAGACCCGCCTGGCGATCGCCGTGGCGCAGGCCGCTTCCGAGGCGTATCCGAACGGGGTCTGCTTCGTGGACCTGGCGCCGCTGTCCGATCCGGGGCTGGTCGCGCCGAGCGTGGCTTCGGCGCTGGAGGTGCGGGAAGAGCCGGGCCGCCCGCTGATCGAGACGCTGCGCGATTTTCTGCGCTCCAAAGCCCTCCTGCTTATTCTGGATAACTGTGAGCATCTGCTGGACGCCTGCGCCGCTCTGGTCGCCCAACTTCTGGAGGGCTGTCCGCATCAGCGGATCCTGGCGACCAGCCGGCAGTCGCTTGGCATAACCGGAGAGCTTGCCTGGCGCGTCCCCTCCCTGCCGGTGCCGCCTCCGCAGGCGCTTCCGACTTCTCAGAGGGAGCCGGAAACGCT
>Ga0070739_10001312_pt1 | contig 38376 bp, 32 predicted proteins | sample Coa_R1_7_FD_66445 | JGI IMG/M metagenome (GOLD analysis project Ga0070739, IMG submission 66445) | Surface soil microbial communities from Centralia Pennsylvania, which are recovering from an underground coalmine fire - Coalmine... | ecosystem: Environmental > Terrestrial > Soil > Unclassified ...
GTAGGCCCTCTTTAGGCGAATCGCAGGCGGTTTTACGGCAGATCGCGGAGATGATCAAACAGCGCGCCGATCTGGTGCAAGGCGGCCTGAACCGGCGCGAGGCTCTGACCGCCGCGGTGAACAGTCTCGTCTCGGCCTTGCAGGAGCGCGATTCGGCACGGGCGGCCGAATTATCTTCGCTGGAATCCGAGAGTACCCGCTGGAACGCCTATTACGCGGCCCGGATGGCAAGGGCGCAAACCGAGTGCTCGATCACCAAGGGTGCGCTCGCGCCGCCGGCTCCGGCCCGGCGTCTGAAGGGGAATCAGTGATGAGGCGGAGCGCGATTTTGTGGCTAATCGCCGCTCTGTGCCTGCTGGCCCAGTCGGCCCGCGATCCGTACCGGAGCGCCTACCGCGCGTGGCGGGAAGCCGAGCCCAACCTCGAAAGGGATGCCGCGGCCGCCGGGGATGCGCTCGCGGCCCGGTCGGCCCATGCCGCCGAACAAGCCGCGAAATACGGGGCCGCGCGCGCGAGTTTCCTCCGCGAACTCGCCGGCCAGCAGACGCAGTCCACCACTTGGCTAGAGACAAATTTATCCAACCCGAAGCCCATCTCGCCGGCGGCGGACGAGCTTGCCCTGATCGGCTCCGCGAGCTCACGGCTCGCGACCAGCATTGCCACCTTCGCCAACGACCCCGATCGCGGCATCCAACAGCTTCGTCAGGCGCTGGAGCGCGAGCGCGATGCGCTTTCCGCTCTCGGGGGAGCGGTTCGCGAACGGCAGTCCGCCGAGGATCGCACGGCCAAGGCGTACGCCGCCATCGGTGAGGCGCGCCAGAAGGCGCAACAAGAATACCAGGCCGGCCTCCAGGCGCTGAGTTCCTCGGCCGCGTCCCTCGATAAAGAAACCGAAGCGTGGGGCACCTACTATCAGAAACTGTCGCAAGCCGCCCGCGGGGTTGCCCCCGCCCCGCTGACCACTTCGCTGCCTTCCAGCGCCGCGGCCGCCGCGCCAGCGATCGTCCCGAGAACGCCTTCCATTACGCCCCTGCCGCTGGCGCGCTACACCGGCGCCTGGACCTATCCCACGGTGGGCGGCATGTTCCACGGCGTCGAACCCGAGTTCGTCGATCTCGTGGTCCACGAGGAGAACGGCCACGCCGACGGCAGCTTCTATGCACGCTTTAAAGTCCCGCCCGAAAAAACCGATCCTTTGATCCGGTTCGACTTCAAGGGCGAGTTCCGCAATACCCGGAACCAGGTTTTCACGTTAACCACCAGCGACGGGGCTACCGGCACGATCGAGCTCATTCCCGGCAACGCGTTCAATCTTCTGGAAGTAAATTTCCAGACGTCCCCCGTCGAGGGTAAAATCCGCGCGGCGGACCTCCTTTTAATCAAGAAATAGATCGCGGGTTCTAAGGTTTTCCGAACCGGGCCGATAAGTCTGTCAGCACATGATTCGCGCTCTCATCATTTGTCCCGATGAGCAGCTTTCGGCGGACCTGGAGGCGATGCTGAAGGCCACAGAAGCCGTGGAGATCTGCCGCGTCTTCAGATCGTATCCCGAACCTGCGGATCTGCTTCGCGTGATTCGAGTTCACGCGCCGGAGGCAGTCTTCCTGAGCTTCGAAAATGCCGCGGCCGCGCGGAGCGCCATCACGCACATCGGGAAGCTGGCGTTGGGCGTTCAAATCGTGGGAGTGCATCGCAACTTCGATGCCGCCATCCTGCGGGAGACGATGCGCTGCGGCGTGCGGGAGTTCTTCATGCCGCCGTTCGAGCCCGAGGCGGCGGCCCAGGCGATAGGCCGGATCGCTGCGCTTCTGCGGCGCAACCCGGTACGTTATGAAAGCACCAACCATGTCTTCGCCTTCCTTCCGGCCAAGCCCGGCGTGGGCGCCAGCACTCTGGCTCTAAATATCAGCGCCGCGCTCGCCGCCAGAACCCATCTTTTGCTGAGCGATTTCGACCTGAACTCGGGAAGCATCCGCTTCAGCCTGAATTTGCCGCATCATCACTCCGTAGTCGAAGCGATCCAACATGCACCCCACATGGATGAGAAGCTGTGGACTCAGTTGGTGATTTCGAGAGGCAATCTGGATGTTTTACACGCGGGCGTCATTAACCCGAGCCTGCGCATCGACCCCGAATCTTTGTACAATCTCGTCGGATTTCTGCGCCGCAGCTACCCGGCGCTGGTGTTCGATCTTTCCGGGAACCTGGAGCGTTATTCCCTCGAAATCATGCAGGAGTCCCGGCAGGTGTTCCTGGTCTGTACCGCCGAGTACGTTTCCTTGCATCTGGCCCGCGAAAAAATGCTATACCTCCGCAAACACAACTTGGGCGAGCGCGTGCAAATCATTCTGAACCGTGTCGTAAAACGGCCCCTGTTGAGCGCCAGCCAGGTGGAGGAAGTCCTGGGAATGCCGGTCTCGGCGTCGTTTCCGAACGATTATCGGGCCGTCACGCGGGCTCTGGCGGCGGGCAAGCCTGTCGAGGCCTCCACGGAGTTGGGAAAGCAAATCGCGCGGTTCAGCGAGACGCTGCTCGACCGCAAGCCCGAGTCCTCGCGGGAAGCACCCGCCAAAGACCTGCTCGACTGGTTTCCCATGCCCGGCAAGGCGCCGGCGCATTAACCGCCGGCCGGAGACCTCACCTGGCATTTTCCATTGCGACTAGCGCCGCCCCGATCACGCCGGACTCGGTACCGAAATGAGCGGGCACAATGGGAATCTGGCCGGCGAAGGGATTCACGGTCCAGCGCACGGCCGCCGCGCGGAGACGCGCAAATAAAGGCTCGCCGGTTTGGGCCACTCCGCCGCCGATCACAATGATGCCGGGATCGAGCAGGCTGATGACGCCGCCGAGCCACGCTCCCAGGCGCACCGCGAGTTCGTCCAGATCCTCGTCGCCGGCCTCATCGAACACCCGCCCGGACGCCAGCGCTTCAATACAGCCCGCCGCGCCGCACGCGCACTGGATCGCGCTGCGGTAATCGATGGTCATGTGCCCGGCTTCGGCGCCGGCCCCGTGAGCGCCGCGGAAGATTTTCCCGCCCCAAACGATGCCCGAGCCGATGCCCGTCCCGATCGCCGCATAGAAAACCAGGGAGTGGCCCTTCCCCGCCCCGTAGCGGGCCTCGGCCAGCCCCGCGGCGTTGCAGTCGTTTTCGAGGCTCACGGGGAGTCCGAACTTTTCGCGCGCCATTCGGGCCAGCGGCACCTCCCGCCAGCCGGGCAAATTCGGAGGGTTGAGCACCACGCCGGCCGCTGCGTCGAGCGGCCCGGGCGCGCAAATCCCGATGGCTTCGACTTCCGGTCCAATGCCGGCTTCCACCGCCCGCCATACCTGCGCGAGCGAGACCTCCGCTCCGGAGGAGGCCAGCGTGGGCAGCACTCGCAGACCGCCGACCTCCGCCTGGCGATTCACGCGCCCCACAGCAATCTTGCTGCCCCCAATGTCGATACCCAAGACGGCCACGATTAGATTCTTTTAGTATGCATGCTGCGTCGCCGATAGCGTAAGATCGTAAACGAATGACGGCAGCGGCGCATCTGAACCGGCACGAGAAACAGATGGAGGCGATGGATGCGCGGGTTCGGGAAGGCAGGAAGATCGTGGCCGGAAGGCGGAGCGGCCTGCGGGCTCTCGCCCAGGATCTGCGGGCGCTGGCCGCGGCCCAGGTGCGCATGCAAGCAAACGTCGACAAGCTGACGCCGGCCCTTCTCCGAACCAGCAACGGACTTATGGAACGAAAGGTGAACTTGCCATGAAACAACGCTTTCCCGGGTTCGCCGCGGCTGCGGCGATCGGCCTCGCGCTGCCCGCGTGGGCTCACCATTCCGGCGCGGCGGAGTTCGATTCGACAAAGAAGATCGATCTCACCGGCACGGTGACCAAAGTCGAATGGACTAACCCGCACGCGCATTTCTTCATGGACGTCAAGGATGCGAGCGGCAACGTGGTGAACTGGAACCTGGAGCTGGCGAGCCCGAATGTGCTGATTCGCAACGGATGGAAGCGCAATTCGGTCAAGCCTGGGGACGTGGTGACGGTCACCGGGTCACCGGCGAAGGACAACTCCCATCTCGGGATCGCGCAGACCATCGTGTTTCCGGACGGGCACAAGCTGAATTTTCTCTCGGCCTTCGAGGACAATCCGTGAACCGGACGATAGCCATCTCGATGCCCCTGGCGGCGACCGCGGCGGCCGGGTTCCTCCTCGCGCAAACTCCGGCGCCAGCGCCCCGTAACGCCGGCAAGTCTCAGCCGGAAGGAACCACCAACATCGGCCTGTACCAGCGCCAGCCTCGTGCGCCCACCGGACCTGCGCCCAAACTCGCGGACGGGACGCCGGATCTTTCGGGCGTGTGGCTTGGCGGTGGCTCCAACGATAGCGATATCTCCCGGGGGCTGAAGCCGGGCGAACAATTAGTCATGCTGCCGTGGGCGGCGGATCTCTTGAAGACCCGCAAATCCGAAGAAGACCCCGAGGCGAACTGTTTGCCCGCCGGCATCCCCCGAGGCTCGCCGTATCCGTGGCGCATCGCCCAGACGCCCGGAATCTACTTCATCCTGTTTGAAGGCAATATTCACAGCTATCGCCAGATCTTCATGGACGGGCGCCAGCATCCGGACGATCCCGATCCCACCTGGTACGGTCATTCGACCGGCCACTGGGAAGGACAGACTCTGGTCATCGACACCGTTGGATTTAACGACAAATTCTGGTTCGATTACGCCGGCCACCCCCATACCGAGAAACTGCACACCGTCGAGCGGTATACACGAACCGATATGGGGAGCATGGCCATCGAGGTGACCATCGACGATCCCGGCGCCTATGCCAGGCCGTTCACGACCGCGGGGCGCGCCCGGCTCATGGCGGGCACGGAACTGCTCGAGTACATCTGCCAGGAGAACAATTCCGACCTGGGGCATCTTTCCGGCCCGGCGCGCGGCCCGGGCGGGCGCTAACCGGGCGGCGCCGGTTAGTGCGACAGATCGATCCCGAGCTTCTTTAGTTCCTCGGCGTAATACCGCTTGTGGAGAAGATCCCACTCCTCGCTGCCCTCGGCGATCTCGCGCTTCTGGGTGCGGATCTTCGTGCGCGCGGCGCGATCGACCTTCTCCTCGGTTTGCAGCAGTTCGGTGATAACCTTTACCAATTCCAGGCGCACGTCGTTGGGATCACGCTTCAGCCGGAATTCGCGGCTCTTGCGCAGCGCAGTCACAATCTTGTGGGATAAGTCGTTGACTTTATCGCGGGACAGTTTCATGGCGTCGCCCGAGTCGCGGCCGGACGCCCGGATCACCTTGCGCTGCGTGATCAACGTGTTCTTGATCCGGCGGAACATCTCCTGATAGCTCACGCCTTCGCGCCGCATGTAATCGCTGTACTGGCTCAGAAGGTCGCGGACCTCGTCATTCAGGCGGTCCTCGATGGCAAGATCTTCCTCCACGATGCCGCCAATGTAATCCGCCGCCACCTGAGGATCGGTGGTCTCGATCCACGTCGGGCTCAATTTTCTTACGATCTGCCGTGAAATATAGTTGACGAACTCTCGAGCGAGCAGCATTCCCCGTTATTCAGTCTAACAGGGTTATTGCAGGCGCCCGCCCGCGGAGCTTTGCTCGCCGGAGTGCCCTTCGAGAAATTCGCGATCGATCGGCTTGCGGCCGCGGTACCCCTCGTCCGCGCCGTGCCAGAACAAGATCCCCGATTCGCCCAGCTTCCAGCAAAGGCACACCTCCCGGTCCCGGAAACGGCTCATGAAGTCGATCAGCCCGATATCCAGGTCCTTCACCACCGCCCCGGTTTCGGCAATACGCTCCAGGACGTCTTTGAGCGCGGCGATGCTGGTGTCCCGGCGCGCTCGTATCGCCAGAATTTTGCCGGGATTGATACGCGCGCCTCCTGCCATGCGAATGTGGCCGGTGGCCTGTTCCAGTTCCTTGTGGGCCTGCGCGGCCTCGGACCGGAGCGACAGAGCGTCGCGCAGCAAACGCTCCACCTGCGGCAGGAGGCGTTCGGCTTCCGCGATCGTGAACAGTTGGGCCATAAGATTAGTCTACGGAATTGCCCCGCCAGAGTCTTTCGAGACGTGGCCGGTAGCGCGAATAAAGATAGGATACCGCCAGCAGCAACGCTCCCAGCGCCAGGAACGCCGTGATGCGGAACACACGGCTGAGAATCCAGACGTCGAGCAGGTACAATTTCGCGATCACAATCGCCACCAGCCCGAGCCCCAAAATGCGATTCAGCATGGTTCGGGTGGCGACGCCCAGCGTCACCAGCGCGACCGCGTACAGCGCCATCATGATCGAGATCGACACGGTTAAGACGCTGTTCCGGACGCCGGCTTCGAGGTTGCGGTCCACCCAGCCCGAAATTTCCAACCCGAGGATCAGGAGCATGAAGCAGTGGCCGGCGATGTAGGCGGCACCAGCCGCGATCGGCGTCCGCAGAAACAGGCCGCCCAGCCACAGGGCAATACAGGAGGCGAGGAACGTCAGGAATCGGACGTTCACGAGCGCCGGGAACTGGTTCGGGTTCGAGTACATCTCCAAATCGATGGCCAACAACCGGACAATCACCAGCGCAAGTACCGTCCATGCGCCGTAGTCGAGCCACCGGTTGTTGAACTTCGAGTCAAACCACGCCAGCGCGAGGCCCTCCAGCGCCCAGGCGATCGTGATGCGGAAGCCCGCGAACTGCACCGGCACGGCGAGCGTGACGAAGGCAAATGCGACACCGATCGAGACCAGAGCGGGCCAGGTTTCGGGTTCCCGCAAGGGCTCGGAGACCCAGAGCAGTTTCGTGAGCAGCAGATGCAGCGCTCCCAACGCGAGCGCGAACAGGCCCATGTAGGCGTGGTACTGCGGGTTCAACCAGAAGTACGCGACCGCGAAATACGCGAGCGGGCCGGCTACGATGACCAACAGGTCGGCCACGCGAATGGCGCGCTGGCGTACCCGCCCGCGCCACGGAGCCCATGCGAAGAAAAGGAGGAACGCGGCGCTAATCCAAGGAAACCCCTCTTTCCATTGCCATAGTGGCAGCCAGTAGCACAGAAGGCTCCAGGCCGGAGCCTCAGGCCAGCCGCGAAAATCCGCAACCGCGAGGCCCGCTCCCGCGAACAGGAGCGCCAGCGGCAGATACCCCGGGTTACGGTCCCAGACCGCCGCGGCGGCCAGCGGCGCAAGCAACTGCCCGAACCACCAGACCGCCCGCATCCCGGCCAGCGCGAATTGCGCGTAAAAGGCGACCGCGAAAAGCGTGGCGGGCGTGCGTTGGGTGGCGTTGAACCAATCCTCGTACCAGCCCGCATATAACGCGGCTGTCGCCGCCAGGGCGGCCGGCTCCAGAATCTTCCAATCGCGCCTCCGCCGGGCGATCCACAGCGCGCCCAGGTTCAGCAGGAAGACATACGTGAACAGAATCCAGGGGTGATTTTCGCCCGCCGAAAGAGCCGGGGGCGTGATGTAGCCCCCGGCCAGTCCCATCACCGCGATGGCCTGCGACTCGTAATACAGCGCGAACGCGCACGCGGCGGCGGTGGCCGCCGACATCAGCGCGAACGCCGCCTCCTGCGGAATCAGATGATACAGCGGCGCGGCGGCGTAAAACGACAAATAAAACAGCGCGAGGCCCAGCGCGGTCAGCCCTTGCGCGAACACCGCCTGCCCGCGGCGCGAAAGATACTCGCCCGCCAGCAGCGATCCGAAAGCGGCCACGATTCCCAGCGCGACGCGCGCGCCGGGTCCGATCCACTGGTTATCCACTCCGTACTTGAACAGGAAGCCCGCGCCGAGGATCAGCGTGAGCACTGCGATCCGGTTGATCCAATTGAGACCGAGCCGGGTTTCGAGCGCGGGCCGCGGTTGCGCTGCCGGCGGCGCGGGCGGCTGTTCCGGAGGCCCCGCAACGCTCCGGGGAAGAGGCGGCGGAACCGGCCCGGCGCGAGGCAGCCGCCGGCCGAGCCGCTCGCGCTCCAACTCCGCAACACGCCGCTCCAGTTCCTCCTGCCGGCGCAGCAGCCGCTGGACTGTGTCCTCCAGATCCACTCGCTCTACGGTATCGCATCTTGTTTCCTCGTATCTGCCCTTGCCTCAACCGCCCGATCATGTTAGGTTCAGCTTCATGAAACTGCCGAAATCAGCGGGCGTTCCGCTCGCCCTCGCGCTCGGCCTGGGTGTTTTCGCGATCGCGGCGCTCCTGCCTGCGGGCCTCGAAGGCCAGCCGCAAGGCAAGGAAAAAGCGAAGCGGCCCAAGCAGACCGCGGTACACATAACTACGCTCGCCACCGGACTGTGGCATCCGTGGAGCCTTGCCTGGCTGCCGAACGGCGACATGCTTATCACCGAGCGCAACGGCAAGCTGCGCCTGGTTCGCGATAACCGGCTCGACCCCGAACCCATCGCCGGGGTCCCCGCGGTTCACTCCGTGCGGCTCTCCGGGCTCATGGAAGTGCTGCCGCATCCCGATTTCGCGCAGAATCATTTCCTCTATCTCACCTATACGAAAGACGTCGGACCGGGGCAGGTCGCCACGACACTCGCGCGCGGACGGCTCGAAGGCAAACAGCTCACCGAGGTGAAGGATCTTCTCGTCTGCGACTCGTGGGCGGGCGACGGCGGCTCGGGCTCGCGGCTGGCATGGGGCCGCGACGGGATGCTCTATATGACCACCGGCGCCTCCAACGGAATGGCAGCGCAGGAACCTGGCAGCCTGCGCGGCAAGATTCTGCGGTTGCGCGACGACGGCTCGCCCGCGCCCGGCAACCCGTTTATGGGACGCCCCGGATATAGGCCCGAGATTTATTCGATGGGCCACCGCAATTCGCTCGGTCTGGCGCTGAATCCAGTCACCGGCGAAATCTGGAACAACGAAAACGGACCCTACGGCGGCGATGAAATCAACATCATCAAACCGGGAGGCAACTACGGCTGGCCTCTGGTGAGCTACGGGCGCGACTACTCCGGCCCCCAGATCCAGAGTTTCAAGGAAGGCATGATTCCGCCGGTCGTCTTCTGGGCTCCTTCGATTGCGCCTTCGGGGATGGCGTTTTATACCGGCGACCGCTTTCCCGATTGGAAGAACAACGTGCTGGTCGGCGCCATGCTCGGCGGCTCCGTGCAGGGCTATCCGCACCTGGAACGGATCGTGTTTAACGAAAATTGGGATGAAACCGGCCGCCAGTCTCTTCTCACGGAACTGCACCAGCGCATCCGCGACGTGCGCCAGGGCCCGGACGGCTTGGTCTACGTCCTGACCGATGAAGAAAACGGCGCGCTCATTCGACTAGAACCGGCGTCTTGAGCCCGCTCAGCCGCATCACGCATTCCGAGGACGAAACCATCGAATTCGGACGCCGCCTGGCGCGCGAACTGCCGCGCCGCGCCGTGGTCCTGCTGACCGGCAATCTCGGCGCGGGTAAGACGACTCTCGCAAAAGGCATCGTCAGCGGCCTGGGAGCCGCCGCGCCCGAAGAGGTCTCGAGTCCCACCTTCACGCTGATTCACGAATACGGCCGCGGCCGCGTCTATCACATCGATCTCTACCGGCTGGATACGGCGGAACAAGTGGCCACACTCGGCCTGGACGAGATTTTCGGCCGCGACGCGCTGGTGCTGATCGAATGGGGCGAGCGTTTCCCGCAGCTGATGCCGGCCGACCGCATCGAGATCGCACTGCGCGCCGAAGACGACACGCGCAAGATAACCGTCTCCCCGGTCTCTAGCTGATCTGGCCGTGCTTGGCCGGATTCTTCGGCACCCAGCAAGACGGCGAATGCGTCATGACCACCTCGCCTCGCTGATTCCGGGTCGTGATCTGGAACGTGATAATGCCGTACGCCGGATTCGATCCGGACGGGCGCGCGGCGACTACCTCCATCTCCGCCTGGATCGTGTCGCCCGGCCTCACCGGAACCGGCCAGCGGATCTGATCCACGCCCATACCGAGCACGTCGGTATCGCCGAAGGGCCGTGCGTCGGCGATCAGCCGCATCACCAGAGCCGCGGTGTGCCATCCGCTCGCGATCAGCCCCTGGAACATTCCGCGCTGCGCCGCCTCGCGGTCGATGTGCATCGGCTGCGGATCGTAGGCCCGGGCAAAGGCGACCGACTCCTCTTCGATCACTTCTACCGTTGCCGTCATCTGCCGTGTACCGACAGGCAGGTCCTCGAAATAACGCCGCATGGTTCAGAGCTTTAACAGCGCCCGCAGGCGCTTGGTCTGAACCCGGCTTACCGGGATTTCAGTCTGCTTTTTGTCATCCATCCGGAGCTGGAAGCTCGACTTGAACCAGGGAATCACTTCCTTGATGCGATGGATGTTCACCAGATACGAGCGGTGCACGCGCCAGAACATCTCTGGGTCGAGATTCGATTGCAGTTCTTCAATCGTCCGGTAGTTCGATTGCCCTTCCAGATTGGTCGCCACCACGGTAATCAGCCCGTCTTCGATCGTCGCGTAAACCACCTCGTTCGCATCCACGATGAAATTGCGGTGGTTGCTCTTGACCAGGAGCTTGGTCCGCTGCAACGCCGGCTTCGGCGGGGGAAGCTCGGGCAGAAGCGACTTGGCGCGGTCGGCGATGATTTTCCGCGCCCGCTCCACCGCCATGGCGAGCCGGTCCTTCTCCACCGGCTTGAGCAGGTAATCCAGCGCCTCCCATCGGAAGGCTTCCACCGCGTACTGATCGTAAGCCGTCGCCATGACGAAATGCGGCAGCGGAAGGTTCGACTCGCGCAGCTTCCGAATCACGCCCATGCCGTCGAGCCCCGGCATCTGCACGTCCATAAACACCAGGTCCGGCTCCAGGTCTTCGATCAGCTTCAGCGCCTCCAGGCCGTTAGACGCGGTGGCGACAATCTCGATGTCCGGAAACTCCCGAAGCTGATAGGCAAGTTCCTCCGACGCCAGTTTCTCGTCATCGACGAGAATCGTCGACAGCGTCGCTACCCGGTTCTGCATCACCCGCTAGTATACCCGCGCCGCATTCTTCAGGCCTCCATTGGCCCGGAACGGCGCATGCTGGAACCGCGATGCTAGAATAACGTGGGATTCGGTTCCCTCGCCGGAGAGTACTCTGCGTAAGGAGTTCAAAAATTCAATTGCCCGGTAAAGATAATGTCCAGATTGCGCCCGCCGAGGGGAAACTCGGAGTTCTGATTCCCGGCATCGGCGCCGTCTCCACCACGTTCATCGCGGGAGTCGAGGCCGTGAAACGAGGCCTCGGCGCGCCGGTCGGCTCCCTCACACAGCTCGCCACCATCCGGCTCGGAAAGCGCACCGACAGCCGAACGCCTCTCATCAGGGACTTCGTTCCACTCGCGAACCTGAACGATCTGGCCTTCGGCGGCTGGGACATCTACGAAGACACGGCTTACGAGGCCGCCGTCCACGCCAAGGTGCTCGAATCTTCCCTCCTCGAACAGGTCCGCGAGCCGCTGTCGGCCATCCGCCCGATGAAGGCGGTCTTCGATCCGGAGTACGTGCGCCGCATCAACGGCCCCAACGTCAAGCAGGCTAAGACCAAGATGGACAAGGCCGAGATGCTGCTCGAAGACATCGAGCAGTTCCGCAAGTCCACGGGCGCTTCGCGGCTGGTGATGATCTGGTGCGGCTCGACCGAGGTGTATCACAAACCCGCCGCCGTTCATCGAACTCTCAAAGATTTTGAGTGCGGGCTGATGAAGAACGATCCTGAGATCTCCCCCAGCCAGGTCTACGCCTATGCCGCGCTGAAGAGCGGCGTGCCGTACGCCAACGGCGCACCGAATCTCACCACAGACACGCCCGCTCTTCTCGAACTGGCGCGCGAACGCAACGTCCCCATCTGCGGCAAGGACTTCAAGACCGGGCAGACGTTCATGAAGACGCTCATCGCGCCCGGCTTGAAAGCTCGTATGCTGGGCCTGCACGGCTGGTTCTCGACCAACATTCTGGGCAACCGCGACGGCGAAGTGCTGGACGATCCCGGATCCTTCAAGACCAAAGAAGAAACCAAGCTGAGCGTGCTGGAACAAATCCTCCAGCCCAATCTGTACCCGCTGCTCTACAAGGATTTCTATCACGCGGTCAGAATCAATTACTATCCGCCACGGGGCGACGCGAAAGAGGGCTGGGATAATATTGACATTTTCGGATGGCTGGGCTATCCGATGCAGATCAAGATTGACTTCCTGTGCCGCGATTCCATTCTGGCCGCGCCGCTGGTTCTGGACCTGGTTCTGTTCCTGGACCTTGCGCAACGCGCGGGAATGCGCGGAATTCAGGAATGGTTGTCGTTCTACTTCAAAGGACCCATGACCGCGCCCGGCCTCTACCCGGAGCACGATATCTTCATTCAGTTAATGAAATTGAAAAATACGCTCCGGTGGATGCGCGGGGAAGATCTGATCACGCATTTGGGTTTGGAGTATTACGATTAACAGCGGATTTTTCGGTAAATAAGCCATAAGAAATCGCCCCGCGGTGTCCAGGAACTCCCCACCATGCCGTGGAAGCAGAACTCTCCGCGTGCGGCTCAATAAGACGGCACGAACGCACGCATGAACTGCCTTGTGATCGGTGGGACGGGGTACATCGGCCGGCTTATGGTGGCCGAGCTTCTGAGGCGGGAGCATTCCGTTTCCGTTCTGCACCGGCGTCCCAGCCACGACCTCGGGCGGCGCGTGGCGAACCTCACGGCGGACCGCAATGATGCGCGGGCGCTGCAAGCGGCGCTCGGCGGCAAACAGTTCGATGTGGTTTTCGACAATGCCTACGACTGGGATCGCGGCACGACCGCCGCGCAGGTGGAGTCCACCGTCCGGGCCGCCGGCGGAAACCTTCACCGCTATATTTTCATGTCCAGCGTGGCCGCGTATGGCGACGGCCTGAATCATCACGAGGGCGATGCGCTCGCCCCCGACGATGCCCCCGACCTTTACGTCCGCAACAAGGCCATGAGCGAGAGGGCGCTGTTCCGCCTTCATCAGCGCATCGGGCTGCCCGTCGTCACCCTGCGCCCGCCCTACGTCTACGGCCCCGGCAAGCACAACCCCTATTACCGCGAGGCGTTCTTTTGGGACCGCCTGCGGCTGGGACGGCCGATCATTCTCCCCGGCGATGGCCGCCGTTTGATGCAGTTTATCTACGTGAAAGATCTGGTCCGCGTAGCGCTCACGGCCATGACCGAACCCGCAGCCATCGGCCACGCCTTCAACGTCGCCAACCCCCGCCCGATCTCGCAAGCCGAGGCCGTGGAGGCGTTCGCGAAGGCCGCGCGCAAACCCGTCAAGTTCGTGCGTATCCCCCGCGAATATATTCTGCGGATGGGCGGGCATCCCATGGGCCCCAAACTATACTTCGGCGTCTACTTCGATCTGCCGCCCATCACGCAGGTCACCGCGAAGGTTCAGCGCGTTTTGAAGTTTAAGCCTACCGATTTTCTCGCCGGGCTCCGCGAAGGCTACCGCTGGTATTTGCGCCACAACGCATTTCCCAAGCCGGACTTTGCTTTTGAGGACGCATTGCTCGCGCGCGCGCCGCAATTTGCCTCCGCGAAGGTCTAGCCTCCAGCCCGGCCTAGCTGCGCGAAATCTCCTCGAGCGCCAGATCCTTAGTTCTCGGCCCGAATCCCCCGATGGCCACCACCATCACCGCCATCGCCGCGCCGATCAAGTCCGCCACCGCCTTCGTCCCGCCCACGCGAAGCAAAAATCCGATGAGGAGTCCGGCGATGGCGGCGCTCGCCCGGCTCCACCCGTAGACGAAGCCCACCGCGCGGCCCCGGATCCGGGTCGGGAACAACTCGCCCTGGTAGTTGTGAAACGCCATGGACATCCAGTTGTTCGAGAGCGTCACCAGCACACCGAATAAAATCACCAACGCCGCACTGGTCTGGTTCGCGAACAGGTAAACGAATACGCCGATGATCACGCCCGCGGCCACAATCTGCCACTTGCGTTCCATGCGATCCGCGATCAGCCATGCCAGCAGCGGCCCCGCCGGGTTCGCGATCGCGATAATGAACGCATATTGCAGGCTGGTGGTGATGTGAATGCCTTTGGCGATCAGTAGGGTCGGCACCCACGATCCGAAGCCGTAGAACGCGACGGTCTGCATCAGGTTAAACACCGACAGGACCAGCGTGCGCCTGCCGTAAGGCGGGTGGAAAATCTCGCGGAAGCCGCTGCGCGCAGATTCGAAATCGGCGACGGCGGCGGGCGCGGGCAGGTCCGATCCCAGATCGCGAGCCACGCGCGCTTCCAGTTCCGCCATCACCCGCCCGGCTTCGGCGGCGCGCCCATGCAGCGCCAGCCATCGGGGACTCTCCGGCAACCCGCGGCGGAACCACCACACCAGCAGCGCTCCGGTGGAGCCGAACAGCGTGACCCAGCGCCAGCCTGCGATGCCCAGCGGGGTTCTGCTCACCAATAGCCATCCCAACAGCGCCACCACCGGAACCACGCTGAACTGGACCATCTGGCAAAAGGCGAAGGCCCGCCCTCGCGATCGCGGCTCCACGAACTCCGGCAGATACGTGTCGATGGTGACCTGTTCCACGCCCACCCCGATCGCGGCGATAAACCGCCAGACGTCCACCCCCAGCGCCGTGTGCTGCGACGCCATGATGGCGCTACCCACCGAATACCATAGCAGCGCCGAAATGAAGATCGAGCGGCGCCCCCACCGGTCCGCGATCGAGCCGAAGCCCATGCAGCCCATGAACATTCCCGCGAAACCGGAGAAGATGAACACCCCGATTCCATCGCTTTGGAAAATGCCGTCCGCTACCAGGCCCGGCGCGATGTAGGTGCTGAGAAAGAGGTCGTAAAACTCGAACAGGCCGCCGAGCGAGATCAGGAAGACCAGCTTCCAGATGGTCCGCGTCACCGGAAGGCGGTCCAGACGCGCGGCGATCCGGCTTGCGCCCGTTTGTGTCCCGATCATCAGATCGAGTTTACTGTAGCGGCGCGCGCCGGCCGCCGGTCCCGCACCTTACACCGTGTGCAGCGCGGCGGGTGATTCGCCTTCCAGAGAAAGCTTCGCGTTCAGAAAACCCAGCAGATCCTTCAACGCCACAATCCCCACCACCCGGCCGTTCTCGACCACCATCAGCCGCGTATTGTGCGACCTCTGCATCAGACGCAGCGCCTCGATCGAATCGGTCTCGGGCGTGATGGTGTTCTCGGACGAGCACGGCTTCACGATCTCGCCGACCCGGTGCGCCGGCCACTCCTCGCGCGGAACGTTCTTCACCTCTTCGGTGGACACGCAGCCGGCCAGCCGGTCCGGCCCGGCCATTACCGGGAACATGCGGTGATGATAGCGGTAAATGTAATCATTCACGAACTGCTCGATGGAAATATCCGGCGTCACCGTGTCCGGCTCGCGATGCATAAATCTACGGACGGGCTCGCCTTGCAGCACCGCGCGCACCACCACGTGCTCATATGAGCTGAGCGCGGCCGAACGCAGGAACATACCGATCAAAAACCACCACACCGCACCCACGAAATCGCCGAAGAACAGTTGCGCCACGGCGTAGGCGATCATGAGGCCGCCGAAAATGCCGCCGATCCTGGCCGCCGTGCGGGTCGCGCGCCGCAAGTTGTGATGGTGGTGCCACAGCAGGGACCGTAACACGCGCCCGCCGTCCAGGGGAAACGCCGGAATCAGGTTGAAGACCGCCAGCAGCCAGTTGATCCGCGACACATACGCGAGAACCCCCGTCGCTTCCACCGGCGCGGGCGATCGAACCGCCTGCTCGATCCCGTAAAACATGAAGCCAGTGACGATGCTGGCGACGGGCCCTGCGATCGCCATCATGAACTCCGAGTTGGGATCCGCGGGCTCCTCATCCATTTCCGCGATCCCTCCGAACACGAACAGCGTAATCCCCTTCATTGGGATTCCATACCGCCGCGCCACCAGCGAATGCGACATCTCGTGAACGATGATCGAGGCAAAAAGCAGAACCGCTCCCGCCATGCCCATCCAAAGATAATGCGAGCCGGGAAGGCCGGGATAGTAGTAGGGAAACACGCCGGCCGCCAGCGTCCAGGTCACCAGCGCGGCAATAATGAGCCAGCTCGCGTCAATTCGCACCGCGAAGCCAAAGAGCTTGAAAAGCGTGATCCGGCGTCCGAACATGCTTCCGCCTCCCCATCCAGGATGACTCAAAGCGGGGCAGGTTGGTTACCCCATCGCGCCGTTTCGCATTCGCCGCCGCCGCGCGGGCCATGCGCTGCACCGGGCCGCGCCCTTCGGGGAGCCGGCGGGCTGGCCACATGGCGCACGCCGCGCGCCGCCTCCCCGCCTCTTCCGCCCGGTTGCGCCCATTTGAAACAAGTGGTACCTGTAGGGCGTCTGAGAAAGTGCGGATCACAATCCGAGAGGAGTTTATCTTTATGTGTGATTATTCACTTGCTGCCATGCAGACACGGCTTGCGGTGGAAGGCGAGGAGCTTACCGTCTACCGTTTTCCGTCCGGATCGCTTGGCCTGACCTCGCCGGCTGAGCTGGAGCGTTGCAAGCCCGAACTCCGCGGCTGGCGGTCGTGGTTCAATCCGCGCCAAGCGCCCTGCGCCGTTTGCATCCCGCCGGGAGCCCGGCTGCTCCTGCTGGACATTCCCAAGCGTCTCCAGCAGCAGCGCGGCGTCGCGGCCGCCGAGCAGGTGACTTTTATCCAGACCAGCGCCGCCGCCGGACGCCATCGCGACGGCGTCCGCTTCAGCAATCATCAGGAGATTCTCCTACAGCACCTGGCCGAGGGCCAGCGCGCCATCGTTCTCTCGCTGGCTGGCTCCGAACCCGAACAGCAGGAGATCTTCCGCCAGGAAGAATTAGTCCTCAACGGTCGCTGACCGGCAGCCCAGACCGGAATAACGGCAAGTGATCCGTGCCGCTCACCTGCAAGGGTATAGGTTTGCCCCGGAGCGGGCCGATTCTCACACGCATATCCTGATAGAATCTCCCCTCAAGGAGGCTATCGGTGCGCTCAATCACGTTCTGCCTTGTTGTTGCGGGCCTCGCCGCCGCGGGGCTTTCCGGCCATCTGGTTTTGAAAGCTCGCGCCGCCACCGGGCCGATTCCACTGAAGTGCGATCGCGCGTGCTTGGAGAATCTCGTCAACCAGTACCTCGCCGCGGTGGTGGCCCACGATCCCAAGCGCCTGCCGCTCTCGGAAGATGTCCGCTACACCGAAAACGACCAGGTGATGCAGGTCGGCGACGGCTTCTGGAAGACCGCCGGCGGGATCGGGAACTACAAGCACTATTTCGCCGACCCGGAATTCGGGCAGGTGGCCTTCATGGGCACCATGCGCGAAGCCGGCGCAGCGCTCCTTCTCAGTCTCCGCCTGCGCGTCGAGCTCGGCCGCATCACGGAAATCGAATCCGTCTACTACCGCGCCGGCAACGGAGGGCCCTCGGGCATCGCCGATCTGGATAAGCCCGGCTACAAGCCCGAGGACATGTGGTTCAAGTCCATCCCCCCGGATCAGCAACTCTCGCGCCAGGAGCTCATTTCCATCGCCGACGGCTACTTCACCGGCTTGCAGAAGAACGACGGCAAGGGGATTGACGGCAAGGGCAACTATCCGTTCACGAACGACTGCGACCGCATCGAGAACGGAGCCCACACCACAAATCGCCCGCGCCCGGCCAATGAGCCGCCGGACGCCGTGGACGGATTCTCGATGGACTGCCTCTCCCAGTTCAAGCTGGGCTACTACTTCGTGGTGCAGAGCATTCACCACCGGCGCTATCCCGTTGTGGACCGCGAGCGCGGCGTGGTGTGGTCGCACGCGGTCTTCGATCAGGGCACTGTGAACGAAGGCGTCTTGAGCGACGGCCGCAAGTACGCGTTCAAAGGTTTCAACCGGCCCTCCAGCATCCTGGTGAACGAGGCCTTCCTGATCGAGAACGGCAAGATCCGGCGCGTGGAGATGGTCGGGCCGTCAGTCCCGTATCACCTCAACTCGGCTTGGCCCGGCGGATTAAGCGGAAACTAAGCCGGCCAAAGTCCGCTGGATCACCGACTTCGTCAGGGGCACCTTATAAGCGTTCTTTGCCAGCGGCTTCGCGCCCGCTAGCGCCGTCTCCGCGGCCTTGGCCGCAAGCTCGGTCGTGATGCGCTGGCCGGCGAGCACGCGCTCCGCCTCCGGGACTCGCCACGGAACCGGCGCGACGCCGCCCAGCACGATCCGCGCGGACCGGCACACGTCCTTATCCATTTCGAGCGCGATCGCCGCGCTGACCACGGCGTGCGTCCACGCCTCGCGATCCATCACCTTGTGATACGTGCTGCGCGTTCCCGGCTGCGGCGCGGGCAGATGCACCGACGCCAGCAGTTCGTCCTCGGCCAGGACGTTCTCACGCGCGGCGTTCTGCTTGGGCAGCGTGAAGAAGTCCGCGGCGGCAACTGTGCGTTCGCCCGACGTCCCGACGATGCGGAGTTGCGCCCCCAGCGCGACCAGGGCGGGAGCGGTGTCAGAGGGATGCACAATGTAACTCGGCCCCCCTCCGAAGATCGCGTGGAATTGATTTTCGCCCGTGACCGAGAAGCACTGGTTTCCGCCCGCCTTAAAGCACGGGAAGCCGTTGCGGTAATACCAGCACCAGGGCCGCTGCAACAGGTTGCCCGCCAGCGTGCCGAAATTGCGGATCTGCGGCGTTGCGACCGTCCCGGCGGCCTCCGCCAGCACGGCGTAATCGCGGCGGATCTGTGGATGCCGGCTGAGTGCATCCAGTGAGATCTGGCCGCCGATTTCAACGCCACTCGTGCCGGACTTGACCTGATCCAGGCCCTTCACGTTGCGCAGATTGATCAAAACGTCGGGCATGACGATGCGCTCTTTCACCAGCGCGAGCAGGTCGCTGCCGCCGCTCGAAAACGCCGGCATCTTGCCCTCGCGGCGGGCTTTCTGGGACAACGCAGCGGCCTGTCTCAGGTCGCGGGGATTGGCGTTCGAGAAGGTTTTCATGCGCGCGCCTCCCGCGCCAGCGTTGTGGCGCTCAAGATCTTGTCTCGTGTGATGGGCAGCTCCTTCATGCGATGCCCCAGCGCGTTGAACACCGCGTTGCCCACTGCGGCCACCGCCGGAACCTTGCTCGATTCGCCCATGCTCTTCGCCCCGAAGGGGCCGTAGCCGTCGTCGCTTTCGATAAAGATCACTTCGATCTGCGGCACATCCAGATGCGTGCAAATCCGCGCGCCGTAGTAGCCCGGCGTGAGCGGATGGCCGCTGCGCTGATCGTAGACCAGATCTTCGTGCAGAGCCATCCCGATGCCCATGATGGCTCCTCCCTGGATCTGGCTCGACGCCGTCAGCAGGTTCATGATGCGCCCACAGTCGTGGACCGCCAGATATTTCAGCACGCGCGCGTGGCCCTGCTCGACGTCCACCTCCACTTCCACGAAGTGCGCCCCGTAGGTATTGCGGACTTTGCCGCCGGCCACCGTGGGATTGGGCTCGGCCATCGCGGTGTAGCGCTCGCCCGGCTTGGGCATGCCCTTTTCGGCGATCTGCCGCTTCAAATCCCGGGCGGCTTCCACCACCGCCCAGCCGGTCTGAATCGTGGTGCGGCTGCCCGATTCGCCCACCGAGTACGGGCACTGGTCCGTATCGCCCCAGACCACCTCGACCTGCGAAAGCGGCACGCCCAGCGTCTCGGCCGCGATCACCCCCATCGTAGTCTTCGCGCCGGCGCCCACATCCGTCACGCCGACGCGCACCGTGTATTTTCCTTGCGAATCGACGTGCAGGATCGCGTTGCTGCGGCCAATCCCGGAGCGGAACGCCATGAACGCCACGCCCGCGCCGCGCTTGAGCGGCCCTTTGTCCGTGCCCGGCTCGGGCCTCCAGCGGTTCTTCCAATCGAAGGCCTCGGCGCCGCGCCGCAGGCACTCCTCCAGCGTGTAGTTCGTATACTCGACCTGGTCGTTGAACTTCCGCGTCATGTTCTTGCGGATGAACTCCACCGGGTCCATCTTCATCCTGTAGGCGACCTCATCCATCATGGACTGGATGCCGAAGTAGCCCTGCGGGTACTCGGGGCCGCGGAAATTCCCCGACGTCGTGCGATTGGTGTAAACGGGGTAAATGACGGTTTCGATGTTGGGGCACTGGTACGCCTCGATGCCGCCGATGTTGCCCGAGTTCTTCCGGTACCCGCCCATTCCGCTATAGCCGCGAAGCTGAACCGACTTGAGCACGCCGTCATGGCTCACCCCGACCTTGTAATACTGCACCGTCGGCCACCGGCCGTGCATCCCGATGAAGTCTTCCTTGCGCGACAGCTCCAGCTTCACTGGCGCGCCCGCCTCCTTGGCCAGCATGGCCGCAATCAGGTCGGCGTCCTGGTTCTGATTCTTGTTCCCGAAATTGCCCCCCATGTATTTGCAGACCACGCGGACTTTCGCCGCATCCATGCCAAGGTCGCGGGCGATATCGGTGCGGCAGTTCGCGATTCCGCCCGTGGGCGTGTAGACCGTGAGCTTGTCGCCTTCCCAATGAGCGACCGCGGAGCGAGGCTCCATCTGCGCGTTGTGCACGAAAGCTGTGGAGAAGCGGTCTTCGAAGACCTGATCGGATTCCTTGAACCCCTGCTCGATATTGCCGCGCTTCTGCCCGATGGGTTTGGCTTCGTTCTGGTTGTTGAGCGCAAGGTTGCCGTCCTCCCAGATCTTCGGCGCCGCCGGCTTCAGCGCTTCTTCTGGTTCCAGAACGTGCGGCAGAATTTCGTAATCGACGGAGATGAGTTGCAGCGCCTCCTCGGCGATGTGGCGGTTCACGGCGGCCACGGCCGCGACCGGCTCGCCGACGAACCGCACCGGATTGTTGAAGGCGTAGCGGCGCTGCTTGGTGATCTTCTTGATGTTGTCGTTGTACTGAATGCCTCCCGCGACTCCGCCCGCGCCCCACACCACTTTACAGTTTTCGTGCGTGAGAATCGCTTTCACGCCGGGAAGCGCCGCGGCCTTGGATGTATCGATGCTCTTGATGCGCGCGTGCGGGTGCGGGCTGCGGAGGACCCGGGCGTACAGCATCCCTGGCAGCTTCACGTCCGTGGAGTAAATTGCCTTGCCGGTGACCCGCTCGCGCGCGTCGATGCGCGGCGTCTCGTGGCTCACCAGCTTAGTGGGCGAAAGCGGCGCGCCCGACGCATCGAAGCGCTGCACCGGGGAGGGCTCCGGAACCCCGGCGGCGGCCAGCACCGCCGCGACATAATGATTGTAATTCGAGCAGCGGCAGAGGTTGCCAGCCATCCCGGCGCGCACCTCGTCCCGCGTCGGCTTGGAGTTGCGATTCAGCACCGCCTTCGCGCTCATCAATTGCCCCGAAGTACAGTAGCCGCACTGCGGCGCATCGTGTTCGATAAACGCCTGCTGGAGCGGATCGAGCTTGCCATTCTGCGACAGCCCCTCGACGGTCTGCACCGAGCGGCCGTCCATCCACACCGCCAGCTGGCTGCACGAATACGCCGCCTTGCCGTCCACTAGCACGGTGCACGCGCCGCATTCGCCGCGATCGCAGCCGATGTGCGTCCCGGTGAGATTCAACCGGTCGCGCAGGAGTTCGGCGAGCGTCCAGCGGTCTTCGACCTCCAGGCGATGCGCCGTGCCGTTTACGATGATGCGAATCGGCGTGTGGGGAACCTTGGGGTCCACAGTCATCGCAGTATCGGCGGAGGTCGGAGCCTGCGCCTCGACCACGGGCGCGGCCGTCGCGGCGACCACGGCAATGCCGGCGCCTTCCATGAACTCGCGGCGGGACGTCTGGTGCTTTTTGGTTTTGCTCATCGAACTCCCTCCTGGCCGATTCTATATGATTCCAGCGCGGGGCGGAGAGGACGTTGTCCGCCGGAGTGCGAAACTGTAGAAAGGCCGCCAAAATGACCGGGGGCGCCTCGTGAACCTTCAATCCGCGGTGATTTTCTGCGGCCCCCGTGGCAGCGCGAAATCAACGTTCAGGAGAGGGTGTTCCTGCCGGCTCGGCGGCTCCTCCGCAGCAGCCTCCGAAAGATCTGGGGAGCCAGCCGCAATAGCTCACTTCGCCGCGGCAACTACCTCTATTGCCATGCTCGCATCGAGCGAGGGCAGCCCCTCGACCGCCAGAACTTCGCCAGGCGAGCCGCGCAGGAACTCATCGCGAAGAGTGCGGATCGCTTCGTCTGCGCGCGGGTTGAGCGTGTAAATATTCGAGAAGATCACATCTTTATACGAAATGCCCAGAGACTCCAGGGCTTTCTCCAACCGCTGGAACGCCAGCCGCAAATCGGCCTCCTGCCCGCCGAAAGCCAACTGTCCTCCGCTGAAAACCAGCTTCGCGGTATTCACCCAGGCCCCCTGGGCCGGCAGCGTAGACGGCCCCGGGCCCGACCGGCGGCCCACGCCTTCGCAGAGAGCGCTCGATTCCAACCCGGATCGGAGCGGTTGAATAATGTTCAACGCGGCCGAGGGGAACGCCTTGGCGAGAGTTTCGCGGGCCGCCGCCACGCCGCCCAGCGACCCCAAAAAACAGGTCACCCGCAGCATGTCTGGCCCCGTGACCGAGGCCGCACCGGCCCACGCCCGAAGCTGGGCGATCGCCTCGCCTGCGTTCGCCGACGGCTCCCCCCCAATAAACACAATACCGTTGGGATTCACCGGGCGCTTGTCGGCCGAAACGGCTTCGAGCACTACCTGCGCCCCTTCCAGCGGCAGCGCCCCGGCCTGAACCGTGGTGAGCGCCGGCAGCGGCTGCTTCTTCTCCGTCAACACGTCGCTGACGATCGTCTGGACTCTCCGCATGTCGCCCGTGCCCGCCACGAAAGCGCGGAGCTTCACCATCTGGGCTCCACGATTCAGCTTCATGAGGGCCTTCAGCGCGTCATTGGTCTGCTGGGTGAGCAGCCCCTTGGCCGAAAGAGGCGAGACATGGAAAACCAGCTTCGCTGTTTCTGCAGAGACCGCGGCGGGAGGGTCTTTCGGCAGCGGCAGAACCTGCGTCGGCGGCTCTTTGTCGTCGTTTTTCCTTTTGCGGGGCTGGCGCAGAGGGGGCTGGGCCGGGGCGGCGATCGCCGCCATGAGAAATATCGCCAGCCAGGGCTTAACGGACCACTTCACACACCCCGGATTTTAACACCGCCCGGCGAGTGGCCTTCGCAAGACCAGCCTCGGCCAGACACGCGCGCGCCCGCCGCCGGCTTCCTGCTCTAAAATAAAGCTTATGGATGCCAGTACTACGGCGGGTCCGATGAGCGGAGCCGTGGAGGTCCCGTCCTGGAAGAACATCGTGGGGCATGTGGCGGCCTTCGCCATTGCCCTTATCTTCATTTCGAGCGGGGTCTGGAAAATCACGAACCCGGTCATGTGGTCGCGCTTCATGGAGGAGTTTCTGCTCCCCAGCGCGATCAGCCTTCCGTTCACCTTCGCTTTGTCCGTGACGGAGACATTCGCAGGGGTCGCCATTCTGGTGCCTCGCTTCCGGCGCTGGGGCGCCATCCTCACTTCACTGCTGCTGATCGGGTTCATGGGCTATATTGGGCTGCACTATTCGCAACTGGTCGGCAAGGATTGCAGTTGCTTCCCGATCGTCAAGCGGAGCGTGGGTCCCATGCTGTTCGTGGGCGACGGAGCCATGCTCCTGGCCTCGATCCTCGCGGGCTGGTGGGCGAAACCGGCGAGCGGCCTTCGGAGCGCGGCCGTCGTGCTGGGAGCCGTCCTGGTGTTTGCGGGCATCAGTCTTGGCGCGGCGCTCTCGCACCAGACCGGAACCAAGGCTCCCGATTCGATCGTAGTGGATGGCAAGCCGTACTCGCTGCAACGCGGCCGGATCTTCATCTTTTTCTTCGATCCGGAGTGCAGCCACTGCAACGATGCCGCCAAGCACATGTCCACCTATCACTGGAAGCACGATGTGACCGTCATCGGCGTGCCCACGCGCGTGCCGCAGTTCGCCGAAGGCTTTATGAGCGATAACAAGCTCAAGGGGCTGGTGTCCCGCGACCTCGACAAGCTCAAGGCCGTGTTCCCGTTCGGCGATCCGCCCTATGGCGTGGCGCTCGAGAACGGCTATGAGGTCGGGCCCGTCTCCCATTACGACGACGAGGACAACGGCGCGGAGCCCGCCGCCACTCTGCGGAAACTCGGCTACATCGACTGACCGAAGACGAGCCCCTCTCGCGCTATCATGAGCCGAACAAGGAGGCCGGATGACGATTAAACCCTGGCTCCTGGCGGCCGGAGCCTGGATCCTGTGCGTGAGTTGCCGCCAATCGACCTTGCCCAAAGTAATCTATCCGGCGACGGCCAAAGACGACGTGGTCGACGACTACTTCGGGACCAAAGTCGCCGATCCCTACCGCTGGATGGAGGACCTGGATTCGAAGCAAGTGGCGGACTGGATCGCCGCGGAGAATAAGCTCACTTTCGGCTACCTCGAAAAACTCCCGCTCCGCGAGTACTTCAACAAGCGCATCGCCGAGCTGTGGGATTATCCCCGCGTCGGCATCCCCGTCCGCGAAGGCGGCCGGTATTTCTACGCCCGCAACAGCGGCCTCCAGCGCCAGGCCCCGATCTACATGCGCACCAGCCTGGCCGCGCCCGCCGTCCTGGTCATCGATCCGAATGTGCTCTCGCCCGATGGATCGATTTCGCTGGCGCAGTGGAGCCCGTCACCCGACGGCAAGCTCCTCGCCTACGGCCTCGCGGAAGGCGGCGCGGACTGGCGCACCATTCGCATCCGGGATATCGATTCGGGCAAGGATCTGCCCGACGAAGTGAAGTGGATGCGCTTTTCCGACATCTCCTGGACCAACGACAGCAAGGGATTCTTTTATTCCCGCTATCCCGAGCCGCCCAAGGGCAAAGTTCTGGAGGCCGCTCTTTCCGGCCAGGCGATTTATTACCACCGCGCCGGCACGCCTCAATCGAAGGACGTTCTGATATACGAGCGCAAGGATCTACCCACCTGGTTCGTCGGCGGAACCGTCACCGAGGACGGCCGTTATCTGGTGATTGCCGCGCAAAAGGGGTCGGATAACAACAACCGTCTTTACTATTCGGACCTGGCGAATCCGATGAAGCCCGCCATCGGCGCCGCCGTAAAGCCTCTGGTGGAAGAAGATGACGCGGAATTCGCGTTCTTCGGCAACCAGGGATCGACGCTGTATCTGCGGACCGACAAGGCGGCGCCAAATCGCAAAGTGATCTCATTGGATGTAGCGCACCCGGCCGGTTCCAACTGGAAAACCGTGGTCCCCGAGGCAAACCAGGCCATCGAAAGCGTGCACCTGATTGGCGGGCGGATCGTCGCGCAATACCTGGTGGATGTGCAAAGCAAACTATCTCTGTTCGGGCTGGACGGCTCGCCGCAGGGCGAAGTCCCGCTGCCCTCGGCCGGAAGCGTCGCGGAAATCGGAGGGCGCGAAGACTCGCCTGGGATTTTCTATGCCTTCAGTTCGCCGCTCTACCCCACCACAGTGTTCCAGTACGACCCGCAAACGAAGCAGCAGACCGCCTTTGAACCTGCTAAGCCGCCCGTCGACGTGGGGCAGTACGAGACGAAGCAGTTGTTTGCGACCTCCAAGGACGGCACGAAAGTGCCTTTCTTCTTGACCTCGAAAAAGGGGATCGCGCTGGATGGCAGCCATCCGGCCATGCTTTACGGTTACGGCGGTTTCTCGATAAGCACGCTTCCGGAATATGCGGCGGACGTGCCCGCCTGGCTCGAACTTGGCGGAACTTATGTCACCGCGAATATACGCGGCGGCGCCGAGTACGGCGAAGCCTGGCACAAAGCGGGCAACCTCAGCAAAAAGCAGAACGTCTTCGACGATTTCGTCGCGGTCGCCGAGGAGCTGATCAGGCAGAAGTACACCTCGCCCGCCAAACTCGGCATCATGGGCAGATCCAATGGCGGGCTGCTGATCGGCGCGGTCGAGGAGCAGCGGCCCGACCTGTTCGCCGTGGCGCTGCCCGCCGTCGGCGTCATGGACATGCTCCGCTATGACAAGTTCACCGGCGGCCACGCCTGGGTGACCGAATACGGCTCCTCTTCCAACCCCGAGGATTTCAAGTATCTAATCAAGTACTCTCCGGTTCATAACGTGAAGCCTGGAACCTGCTACCCTGCGACGCTGGTAACTACCGCCGATCACGACGACCGCGTTGTCCCGAGTCACTCCTTCAAATTCACCGCGGCCATGCAGGCGGCGCAGTCCTGCGACAAGCCCATCCTGATTCGCATAGAGACCGAGGGCTCCCACGGATACCGGCCCACCGACAAAAAAATCGCGGAGTTGGCGGATGAGTGGGCCTTCGCAGCAGCCGCGGTGGGGATGCGCCAGCCATAGCCAAGCGGGGCAAATGCCGGGCACGGCCCGGCCGGCGTTTCCACTTACTGTCTCAAATCGTGCCCCGTCATTTCCTTGGGCTGCGGAACGTGCAGCATCCCCAGAATCGTCGGCGCGATATCTTGCAACGCGCCGCCGGGCCGGAGCGGGCGCGTCTCCTCGTCGACCACGATGAACGGCACCGGGTTGGTGGTGTGGTAGGTGTGCGGACTCTTGGTCACCGGGTGGATCATGGTCTCGGCGTTACCGTGGTCGGCCGTAATGATCCACCTCCCCCCGGATCGGAGGAGCGCGGAATAAATCTGGCCGAGACAGGCGTCCACGGTTTCCACCGCCCGAACCGTCGGCTCTATCTTACCCGAATGTCCCACCATATCCGCGTTGGCGAAGTTCATGATAATGACGTCAAACCCCCGGCGGTCAATGGCCTTGACCACCACATCCGTGATCCCCTGGGCGCTCATCTCCGGCTTTAAGTCGTACGTTGCAACCTTCGGAGAAGGAACAAGTTCCCGCTCTTCTCCCGGATACGGCTTTTCGTTGCCGCCGTTGAAAAAGTACGTGACATGAGCGTATTTTTCCGTCTCCGCCACCCGCAGGTTCTTCCACTGCTCCGCGGCCATCACGTTGGCCAGGATATTATTCGGGTGCTCCTTTTCGAGGACGTACGGCACGCGGAGGGTTTTGTCGTACTGGGTCATGGTGGTGAAGTGGAGTTTCAAGGGAGCCTCTGTAAGCGCCTGAGTCATCTGCCTTCCCCGATCCGCACGAAAATTGAAAAACAGGCAGGCGTCCTCAGCCCGGATCAACCCCACGGGCTCGCCCCGGGAGTCCCCAATCACGATGGGTTCAATGAATTCGTCGGTGACACCCCGCTCGTAGGATCGCTTGATCGCGGCCACCGGGTCGGTGGCCTTTTCGCCGATACCCTCCACCATTGCGGCCTTGGCGCGTGCGATTCGCTCCCAGCGCTTGTCGCGGTCCATCGCATAGTAGCGCCCGCAAATGGTCGCGATCCGCCCGCCGCCGATGCGCCGGATCTCCTTCTGAAGAGCTTCGATAAACCCGGCTCCGCTCTCGGGCGGCGTGTCGCGCCCGTCCATGAAGCAATGGATGCAAACGTCCTGGACTCCCTCGCGCTTGGCCATCTCCAGAAGCGCGTATAGATGGGTGTTCATCGAGTGCACGCCGCCATCGCTCAGTAGCCCCATCAGATGGAGCCGCCGCTGGCGGGCGTGATGCATCGACGCCAGCAGCACCGGATGTTTGAAAAAATCCCCCGATTCGATCATCCTGTCAATGCGCGTCACGTCCATGTACAGCACCCGCCCGGCGCCGATGTTCAAATGGCCGACCTCGCTGTTGCCCATCTGGCCTTCCGGGAGCCCCACATACGGCCCCGAAGTGTAAACCAGAGTATTCGGGAACTCCGCCAACAGACGTTCATAATTCGGCTTATTTGCCGCAGCGATGGCGTTGCCTTCAGCTACGGGGGAGAAGCCCCAGCCATCGAGTATGGTGAGGACGAGGGGGCGTCCGGCGAATCCGCTCATTGCCGGAAGGCCTTCCGTCCGGCGTAGCGGGCGGCCGAGCCCAGGTCTTCTTCAATCCGAAGCAACTGATTGTACTTAGCGACGCGATCGGTGCGGCTAACCGAGCCGGTCTTGATTTGCCCGGCTCCGGTGGCCACCGCCAAGTCGGCGATGAACGCATCTTCCGTTTCCCCGCTCCGGTGTGAGATCACCGAGGTGTAGCCGGCGGCGGACGCCATCCGGATCGCCTCCAAAGTTTCGGTCAAGGTTCCAATCTGGTTCACCTTGATAAGGATGGAGTTAGCGACCCCCTTGGCGATCCCCTGCGAGAGCCTTTCCGTATTGGTGACGAACACATCGTCGCCCACCAGTTGGATCTTGTCTCCCAGCATCTCGGTCAGATGCTTCCAGCCGTCCCAGTCGTCCTCCGCCATGCCGTCTTCGATCGAAACAATGGGATACTGCCGGACCCAACCGGCCCAGAACTCGGCCATCTGGTCCGAGGTTCGCTGGCTATTATCCGACTTCTTGAAGACGTATTTTTTCGTGGTGGCGTCGTAAAACTCGCTGGCCGCGGGGTCGAGGGCGATGCCGATCTGGTCGCCCGGCGAATAACCGGCCTTCTCGATCGCTTCCAGAACGACTTCCAGAGCTTCCTCATTCGACTTGAGATGGGGTGCGAATCCGCCCTCGTCGCCGACGGAAGTCGAATAGCCGCGCTTCTTCAAAACACCCTTGAGCGTATGAAAGACCTCGGCGCCCCACCGCAAGGCTTCCGAAAATTTTTCCGCGCCGTAGGGGACAACCATGAACTCCTGCGGGTCGACTGAATTGTCCGCGTGGGCGCCGCCGTTGAGAATGTTCATCATGGGAACCGGCAGCAGCGAAGCGGAAACGCCGCCCAGGTAGCGATACAGCGGCGTCTGCTGGGACGCAGCCGAGGCTCGGGCGACCGCCATCGAAACCGCCAGAATGGCGTTTGCCCCCAGACCGGACTTATTCGGCGTGCCGTCCAGCGAGATCATCAGCCGGTCGATCGAACTCTGGCGTTCCGCGTCCGCCCCGAGCAGCGCGGGCGCGATTTTTTCGTTAATGTTTTTGACCGCCGCCAGCGCGCCTTTTCCCAGGTAGCGCGACTTGTCGTTATCGCGCAGTTCGACGGCTTCGTGTTCGCCGGTGGAGGCGCCGGACGGCACAGCGGCGCGGCCCATGCTGCCATCGGCGAGAAAGACATCTGCTTCCACGGTCGGATTGCCACGGCTGTCGAGAATCTCCCGGCCGGTGATTCGAGTAATTTCCATAGTCAAAGCAATCAGAGTAACGCAGGAACCAACTGCTATGCTTGCAGCCATGCGCGGATCGAGCCGCGGGACACGGTTCGGCCGCGGGCCACGACCGGCAGGTCATCGAGAGGCCCGTTCCTTCCGGCGCTCGGCAGCCGCCTCCTGTAATTCGCGCCGGTGATCGCCCGGCGCGCGCGGGAGTATCTGAAGCCAAAGATGGCCCACTTCGCCGCTCGGCCGGTCGCCAGCCTCGATGCGCTTGGGAGGTTGGTTCGGATTCCGGACATTTCCGGCGGAATTGTCGTAGTGGAAGCGCATCGAAATGACTGTGCCTTTCGGAAGGAACACCGCCTCGCGATAGCGATAGACGCCACCCCATGTTTCATCCCACTTGGGGATGCGGATCAGCCACTTGCGCGTTCCGCCGGGCAGTGTCGCATAACCTTCGAGCAGCCGGCCCAAAGCGCGGGCCTCCGGATAGACGGCCAACACGCCGGCATCGAGCGGCAGCTTAAAATCGTCGCTGACGGTGAAATCGCGCGCGCCGGGAATTTTCAGCGCGCGGTCGTGTTCCAGTTCCAACAGGACCGGAAACTTGGTTGGCGGCTTATCTGTGAAGTAAAGGCCGATCCTAGGCCGGATCCGTCCAGCCTCGGCGGCCGGACGCAGGAGCATGGTGAGCACCAGATGGTCACCGGGCCGCAGAATCCACGCGAGTCCCTCAGGCTCGGAGTAGGGCGCGATGCCGGGTTTCCAGAACAGGAACCGCCCGTGCTCCGGATCGAACGCGGCGCTACTGTGCGGTCCGCCGTTTTCGCCCGGCCGCTGCCCGGATTGGACGCGCAGGGTGGCGTGCCGCACCATGCGACTGTCGCCGGCGCGCACGTCGAAGGCGCGGACGCACCGGGGCTGGTTGACCGGCGGCGTAAAGACGAAATTCTGCTCCCCCTCCCCGCCCGAGGCCGCCAGAGGAGACGTCTGGCTCGCTTCGACGATGAGATCGGGCCGCCCGAGTTGCCAGCCGCCGGTGTAATGCGGCTGCACGGGCAGATCCGCAGGATGCCCGAAGGGCGCGCCCGCCGCCGCCCAGTCCGCGATCAACCGGATCTCGGAATCGGTCAGGCGGTTCACACCGGCGAAATCGCCATAGCCGGGCTCGGGAAGCCAGGGAGGCATGGCGCGCGACTGCACGATTTTCGAAATCGCCGCGGCCCGGCGCTTGGCGTCGGCGTAGCTCAGCAGCGGAAAAGGAGCCGCTTCCCCTTCGCGGTGGCACGCGGAACAGTGCTGGTAGAGGATCGGCGCGACATCGCGCGCAAATACCGGATTCTGCGCGGCGGAAAAGGCTGGAAAGATCGCAGCGGCTACCGCACACAGGGCCGCCTTCATGTTTTCAGCTTAACAGGGCCGCGCCATCAGCTATACAGCCAGTCGGGGTAGCGCGCGCGGACCGGGGCGCACTTGCGGCCCACCGTGTAGATGCCGTCGCCGCGGTGCTCTTTCGACAGCATGTAGCGGTCGAGGAGATGTTCAACCCAGGCCAATTCGGGTTTGGGCTCTTCGCGAAAAGGCCCGGTTTCCAGAAGCGTCACCTCGAAACCGGAGGTTTCCAGGAGCCGCCGGATTTCGATGGGTGTATATTCGCGCGCGTGGCGGGCGTCCACCACGCCGTGGCGCGGCCGGATGTAGGCGCTGAATAGCTGCGGATGGAACCCTTGCAGAATCCCCGCGAGCGCGCGCAAGGAGGCGATGTTCGGCGTCGTCAGGACCAGGCACCCGCCCGGACGCAGGACGCGGTGAATCTCGCACATCATGTGCATCGGGTCCGTGGCGAGGTGTTCCAGCAGCTCGCAGCACAGCACGGTGGCGAAGTGGCTGTCGGGATACGGGAAGCAGTCTTTTTCCGCATCGAACAGATCGACGTCGCACTCGAAGGTTTCGCCCGAATCGCTGGTGACGCGGCGGTGGTCGATCCCGCCCGCCGGACCGTAGTAACAGCCGCGCACTTCGCCGTAACCCAGCTTGAATTTGAGCGCGGGCGTGATCTGGAGATACGCGCCCATTTCCAGAATGCGGTCTTCGGGGCCGCCCGGAGGGGTGATCGCCAAGGTTCTTTCCAGACGTGTGAGGTGGCTGTTCACATATCCGCGAGAGCCATCCTCGACCGGAGCCCAGGATTCGATATAACCGCCGGCGACCGGCGCCGGCGGTTCTTCGGCCACGGCCTGTGGGGCGGCAGCCTGCGCTTCGGGCTTGGAGGCGGTATCCGCCACGGGCGCCGATTCCAGGCCGGCCAGGAAATCGCGGTAAAGCTGCGCGACGCGCTCCCAGTTGCATTCCCGCGCGACCCATTCGCGGGCCTTCGCTCCCATGGCCCGGGCGATCTCCGGCCGCGAGACCAGCAGGTTCAGATATTCGAACAGGTGTTCTTCCTCGCTCGCATCCACCGGGGCCTTCAGGCAGATCGAGTCCGGAAATTCGCGGAAGCTGCCCACATCCGAAACAATCACGGCCTTGCCCATGCCGAGCGCGCGCAGGAGCGTCCCCGAGCTTTCGCCCACGGTCGGATAGCGCAGATTCAGAACGATGTCGCAGGCGGCGAGATAGCCGTTGAAATCCTCAATCGGCGCGAAGTCGATGTGCCGCGCGAGCGCGGAAAGACCGAGCGCGGCGATCATCGAATCCAGCGGAAGCTCCGGGTGAACTTCGCCCACCAGCAGCAGGCGCGCTTCGGGCGCCAGGCGCGCCAGCCGGCGGAACGCCCGCAGCGATTCCCCGATGCGCTTATACGGTTTCAGGAAGCCGAAGATGCCGATCAGCGGCGCGCGCTCATCCAGCCCCAACCGCTGGCGGTAGCCCATGCGGTCGCCGTCCACAATCCAGGCGCCGTGAGGAATTTTGGCGACCGGCCCGGCGAAGCCGTGTTCGCGCACCACCTCCGCGACCGCCTCGCTGTGGACGATCACGCCGCGCGACCGCTCCAGCACTGAACGCAGCATCGGAATCTCGTATTGCGGCCCGCGTTCCAGCGTGCGAACGTAGCGCAGCGCGTAGGCCAGAGCCTCTGGGCCGGCGTTGCGCTCGACCTCGCGCAGGTACGCCTCCCAGTCGCCGCGGCGGATCGTAATGTCGGCGATCAGATGATGGAGGTTGGCCTCGTGCAGCACGATAAAACCGGGATGCCGCAGTGCGGTTTCGTAGGCGAAGGAATGATACGGGTTGTTGCCCAACTGGTACAGAACCGCATCGTACCGGCCGGGGTCGAAGGCGGGCGCGGCTTCCGCAAAGGTTTCGATTTCGGCGAGCCGGCCGAGGGGATCGAGCAGCGCGGCGGAGTAATCCGCGATGCCGCTCCGCGCCGGAGGAAGCGGGGAAAAAAACGCGACTCGCATCGCCCTAGCGGGTCAGCTCCGCGGTGAAAGTCCCCAGCGGAAGCGGGATGCGGATCAGAACCGGGGTGCGAGCGGGATCGCGGGCGAAAAGGATCTGCACGGTGTAGCTGCTCACGGCGCCCTTGATCGTGACTTGAATGCGATCGGCCTGGACCGCTTTCTCCAGGGACTTGACGGTTTCGGTGCCGGAGGTTTCCAGCCGCACGTTGTAAGCGCCGCCGAGGACCACCGGCTGCTGCGGGGCCAGGCGCCCCCCCGCCAGTTCGTTCCGCACGAACTGGAGGAACGAAAGCGCGTCGCGCGCGCAGGCTGGAACGGAAAAGCTGCTCCGCCCGTTTTCGCCCCGGGTTTCGCGCGTGACGCGATGCTGGTCCTGATCGAAGCTGACGGTCTCCTGGCTTTTGCGCGCGCCGCGGCTGACGGTCTTGTCCAGAACCGAAGCGCAAACGTCCTGCCCGGACGCCTTGGAGTGGTAGTGATCGCGGATGGCGAAGCCGGGCACGCTGGCGTCGATCTCCAGGCTCGATTCCCAGAAATCGATTTCGTCGTGGCGATGGCTGGTGTTGAGCGTCGCCTCCCCCAGGCTCAGCCCGCTGGGCCAGCTAATGGCGTAATGCAGGGTTTCGCCCGAGACCGGGAGCAGCAGGGAAAACAGGATCGCGGCGTAGTTCATATGGCCCGGGCACGGACCGCCGTCTGAACCCGCTTTCGTTCTCCCACTACGCTCATATACACGTCCAGAGTGCGTTCGGCCGCGCGCTCCCAACTGAACATCGTGGCGCGATGAGCGCCCAGACGTTCCAGCCGGACTCGCAGCTCCGGATTCAGAAGCACATCCGTGAGGGCCCGCGCCATCTCCCAGGGGGAATGCGGATCGAACAGAATCGCGGAGGCGTCGGCGACCTCCGGCATCGCGGTGGTGCTGGAGCAGGCGACGGCCCGCCCGCACGCCATGGCTTCCAGGATCGGCAGCCCGAAGCCTTCATAAAACGACGGGAAAACGAACAGGTCGCAGGCGCCGTAGAACTGAACCAAATCGGCGTCCTCGACGAATCCGGTGAAGTGCACCCGGCCGCGCGCCCGCGAGCGCTCCACGGCGTGGTGCAGCTCCTTGGAATACCACGTCTCCTTGCCCACAAACACGAGCTGATGCGGCAACTGCGGGTAGGCGTGAATCGCCTCTTCAAAGGCCTTCAGCAACCCCAGATGATTCTTCCGCGGCTGGAGATCGCCGACCATCAGGATCATCGGACCGGCAACGCCAAATTTTTTCCGCACGGCCGCCGCCGCCACCCTGCGATCGATAGGGCGAAATTGCGAGGAAACCGCGTTCGGAACCACCACCACCTTCGCGGGGTCGATACGGTAATGCCGCAGGATCGAAGCGCGGGAAAAGTCGCTGGGCGTGAGCACCGCCGCGGCCCGCTCCACCGTGCGCTTTACCGTCAGGCGGAGCTGCCGGGCGCGGAACCGGGTGAAGTACTGAGGATGCTCTAAAAAGCTGACATCATGGACGCTGACCACCAGCGGCACCTGGCAGAAAAGTGGCGCGGTGTACTGCACATGCAGCAGGTCTGCCCGGTCCTTCCGGACCCGCCGCGGCAGGTCCCAGCCGAGCCGCTGGTAGGGATTCTCAGAAACGCGCTCGATCCGGCACCGCTCGGGGACGTAAGACGGCGCTTCGGGTTTAGAGACATACGCAATGAATTCATCGCGCGATTCAAGCTTCGCAAATTCGTTCAAAAGATTCCGAATGTACACCTCATTACCGGTCAGGTGACACCCGATCGTGTGAGCGTCCACGCAGAATCGCATTATCTGATCCAGTATAGCTGTCCGAATTCCCAGTATGCGCCAATCTTTTTGACTCACGGGAATTTACCGGCGTAACAGAAAGAATTGCGGAGGCCCGCCCGGCAGGCACCTGACGCGCGGAGGCTCGGGACAGGAAAATGTCCCCGTTCCCAGCAAGTCGCTTCAGAGCACCAGGAAGCCGGTTTCGACCCCTACATCCAGGATGCGATTCCACACCACCCGGGCGCGGCCCGCGGCTTCCACATGCGCAAATTCCACAGTCTGCCCGGCTTGCAAGGAAGTGCACCGATGGGACATGCGGAAGCCGTGGGCGCTGATATCCACCAGATTTCCTTTAATTTCGAAGTGCTGCGGATTTTCGAACCACACCCGCACGCCCCCCGAGGCCGCACGGCGCGGCTCGCGCCGGTGTTCGACCCCGTCGTGCGGGGTCATAATGCCGCCGCCATCCGGCCGCGCTCGGATTCGTAAAGCTTGAGCTTGCGGCTCAGTGTGCGGCGGGAGATCCCCAGGCGAGCTGCGGCTTTCTGATGATGTCCTCCGGTGGCTTCCAGAGCGTCCAGAATCATGCGGCGCTCCATCACATCGAGGCTGACCGTTTCATCCTGCCCCGTACGAGGACCGGGCGCAGGCTCGTTGAGCGGCGACAGCGGCAGGTCCACGGCGCGAATCTGTGTGCCGCCAGCCATCACCGCGGCCTTAATCATGACGTTGCGGAGCTGCCGGATATTCCCCGGCCAGGAATACGCTTCCAGCGCCCGGATGGCTTCGGGCGTCAGTTCCATCTTCGGATCGTGCTGCTCCAGGATGTGTCTCGCCAAAGGCGCGATATCGTCTATGCGATCGCGCAGCGGAGGCACGTGCAGCACGAACTGGCTCAAACGGTGGTACAGGTCCGAACGGAAGCGCCCTTCCGCCACGGCATCTTCCAGGTTTTGATTCGTGGCCGCCACCACGCGGACGTCCACCTGCACTTTCTTCGTGCCGCCCAGGCGGTAATACGGGACGCCGTCCAGTACGCGCAGCAGCTTCACCTGCATGCGCGGATCCAGCTCCCCGATTTCATCCAGGAAAATCGTTCCTTGATGCGCCAGTTCGAATAATCCCGGCTTGCAGGAGTCGGCGCCGCTGAATGCGCCCTTGTCGTAGCCGAACAGCTCGCTTTCGAGCAGATGCTCGGGCAACGCGGCGCAGCTCAGGTCTACCCAGGGTTTGTGCGCGCGCATGGAGAAGTGGTGTACCGCCCGTGCGATCAATTCCTTGCCGGACCCGGTCTCGCCGTGGATGAGCACGGTGGTGGAAGTGCGGGCCACGCGTTCCACGGTGTGAAGCAAGCGGCACATCGGCTCGCTGGCAATCACCGCCGTCATGCCCAGGAACACGCGCGTTGTGGATTCTTCGACCATCGGATCTTTTGCTTCTCGCCGTCCCTCTTCTATGATGGCGGCGGGCTTTGAAAGAAGGTGTCAGTCGAACACCCTAACCACGGGCCTAAAATCATCTCCGCCCGGTGCGCCACTTTGTCGCAAGACTTTGAGGAATCGAAGTGCCATTGTGTCCCGAAAGACCCGCCCTGACCCGCATAACGGCTTCAACCGACGGCGTGGCCCTCGACGTGCAGGGCGGGGTTCAACGATGTCTGCGGACGTGCTCACTTCCGATCCCACGACCTCGCTTGGGAGCGAGCACGCCCCCCGGCACGATCCGGAGCCCCTTTATCCGGCGCTTCCCCAAAACGCGCTCCTCTTCGTGCATGGAGTTTTTTTGTTGGGGGCCACCGTCCTGGTGTTGTCGCTGGCCAACTGGGCCAGCGACGATCTGTTGAAATACACCGGCTTCCTGGTGGTGGCCGTGTTTTCGTCCGGGATGCGGATCAGCGTGCCGGGAATCGCCGGTACTTTGCCGATCACCTTCCTATTCCTGCTTCTTGGCGTCGCGGATCTGACCGAGCCGGAGACGGTGCTGCTGGGCTCGGTCATGACACTGGCGGGGTGCTCCTGGGGCCACGCGGCGCGTCCCCGCCTGGCGCATGTGGTGATCCGGGCCGGGTCTACCGTAATCGCGGGGGCTGCGGCGCACGCCGTTTACCGCTCGCCCTGGATGGTGTCGAATCATATCGATCCCGCGGTGCGGATGGCTGCGGCGACCCTGGTGCTCTACGTTTTGACGGGCGCTCCGATGTGCCTCATGACCGCACTCGCAGAAGAGCGGGCCATGATCCCCATCTTCCGCGAAACACATTTCTGGACGCTTCCCTACTATCTGGGCGGCGCGGCGATCGCCCAGTTGGCCAGCCTGGCCAATCGCTATGTGGGCTGGCAGACGGTGCTGCTCACCGGTCCGGCGATCTACCTCATTTACCGCTCCTACCGTTTGTATCTGCACCGCATCGAGGATGGCAAGAAGCACGCCGAGGCGATTTCAGCGCTGCATCTGCGGACCATTGAGGCGCTCGCGCTGGCGATCGAAGCCAAGGATCACACCACCGGCAATCACTTGCAGCGCGTAAAAGTCTACGCGATGGAGCTGGCCAGGGAACTTCACCTTTCGCCGGATGAGATGGATGCGCTGCGCGCGGCGGCCCTGCTGCACGATATCGGCAAGCTGGCGGTGCCCGAGCACATCATCTCCAAGCCCGGCCGCCTCACTCCCGAAGAATTCGACAAGATGAAAATTCATCCGGTGGTGGGAGCCGAAATCCTGGAGCGCGTGCAGTTCCCGTATCCCGTAGTGCCCATCGTCCGCGCCCATCATGAAAAATGGGACGGAAGCGGGTATCCGGCGGGACTTGCGGGCGAAGACATTCCCATCGGCGCGCGCATCATCGCGGCGGTGGATTGCCTGGATGCGCTGGCCAGCGATCGCCAGTACCGGCGCGCGCTGCCTCTGCATGAGGCCATGAAAGTGGTGATTTCCGAATCGGGCAAAGCATTCGATCCGCGAATCGTCGAGATCCTTTCCCGCAAGTACGTAGAGTGGGAGCAAATCGCGCAGCAGCAAGGGGGGCAGGCGGAAAAACTCTCAATGCATGTCAAGGTGGATCGTGGCGCGGCCCCGGCCGCAGGATTCGAATCCTCCGGCGCGCCCGCGGAAAGGGAGAAACCGGCCGCCGACTTCCTTAGCTCGATCGCCGCCGCTCGGCAGGAGGTCCAGGCGCTGTTCGAAATTTCTCAGGATCTGGGCAACTCGCTCAGCCTGGACGAGACGTTATCGGTCCTGGCGGTGCGGTTGCGGAAGACCATTCCGCACCACACGCTGGCGATCTGGATCCGGCGCGAAAACACCCTCTTTCCCGAGTACGTCACCGGCGAAGACTACCGTTTGTTCGGCTCGCTCGAAATTCCCATGGGAGAAGGGCTTTCCGGATGGGTGGCGGAAAACCGCAAGCCCATCCTGAACGCCAATCCCTCGGTGGAGCCCGCGTATCTGAACGACCCGGCCAAGGTCTCGAACCTGCGTTCGGCGGTTTCGGTGCCGCTGGAGGGGATGAACGGCGTGCTGGGCGTGCTGACCCTGTATCACAACGACCGCGACGCGTTCACCAAAGATCATCTGCGGATTCTGCTCGGCATCTCCTCCAAGATCGGCATGTCGATCGAGAACGCCCTGCGATTCCGGCAGGTGGAATCGTCGGCGACCACGGACTTCCTGACGGGCCTGCCGAACGCGCGATCGCTGTTCTTGCAGCTCGACGCGGAACTGTCTCGCGCGCGGCGCTCCGGCCAGCCTCTGGCCGTGCTGGTGGGGGACCTGGACGGCTTCAAGCAGATTAACGACCGGTTCGGGCATCTGGAAGGCAACCGCCTGCTGAAGGCTGTCGCCAGCGGGCTCAAGTCGGTATGCCGCGAATACGACTACGTCGCCCGGATGAGCGGCGACGAGTTCGTGGTGCTGATGCCGGGCCTCGCGCCGTCCGACGCCCCCTTCAAAACGCAGCAGCTTCAGGGAGTGGTCGCGCAGATCTGCCAGAGTCTTTTTTCGGAAAATCTGCTGAGCGCCAGCTTCGGGGTCGCGCACTTCCCCGTAGATGGC
>Ga0070739_10001317_pt1 | contig 38282 bp, 31 predicted proteins | sample Coa_R1_7_FD_66445 | JGI IMG/M metagenome (GOLD analysis project Ga0070739, IMG submission 66445) | Surface soil microbial communities from Centralia Pennsylvania, which are recovering from an underground coalmine fire - Coalmine... | ecosystem: Environmental > Terrestrial > Soil > Unclassified ...
GGTCGGCGGCGAGGGCACGCGCCTGCGCCCGCTCACCTACGCCATCCCCAAGCAGATGCTGCCGGTGGCCGGGGTCACCATGATCGAGCGGGTACTCGCGCAGCTGGCCCGCCACGGCGTGGACGAGGTGGTCCTGTCCATGGGGTACCGGCCCGACGCCTTCCTGGCCGCCTTCGGCGACGGGACCGCCGCCGGCGTCCGCCTGACCTACGCCGTCGAGCCCGAGCCGCTCGACACCGGAGGGGCGATCGCCTTCGCCGCCCGGGCCGCCGGCATCGACGACACCTTCCTGGCGGTCAACGGCGACGTGTTGAGCGACATGGACATATCGGCGGTGGTCGGGTTCCACCGTGGGCGGGGGGCCCAGGCCACCATCGCCCTCACCCCGGTCGAGGATCCGTCCGCCTTCGGGGTGGTCCCGACCGACGCCGACGGGCGCGTGGAGGCCTTCATCGAGAAGCCGGCGCCGGGCACCGCTCCCACCAACCTGATCAACGCCGGCACCTACGTGCTCGAGCCGGCCGTACTCGACGGCATCGCCGAGGGGCGGCGGGTGTCGGTGGAGCGCGAGACGTTCCCCGCCCTGGTGGAGCTGGGCGCGCTGTACGCCTTCCCCGCCGACGAGTACTGGCTGGACACCGGCACCCCGGCCCAGTACCTGCGGGCCAACCTCGACATCGTGGCCGGCCGCCGCCCGGACTGCCTGCCGCCCGTGGCCGGCGCCCACCAGGACAGCACCGGGGTGTGGCTGGCGGCGGGGGCGACCCGCCAGGGGGCGGTGGAGGGTCCCTGCCTGCTCGGGGCCGGGTCGGTCGTGGAGGAAGGAGCGGCGGTGAGCTCGTCGGTGCTGGGTGAGGGGGTGGTGGTCGAGTCGGGGGCCAAGGTGTCGGGCTCGGTGCTGCTGGACGGTTGCCGGGTCGCCCAGGACGCCGCCGTCGACGGCGCCGTCATCGGACGGGGCGCCACGGTCGGCCGGGGCGCCGCCATCACCCCCGTGACGGTGGTGGCCTGCGACGCCGAGGTGGCGGAGGGGGCGGAGCTGGCCGACGCCCGCTACCCGACACCATGAGGGCGCTGGTGACCGGTGGGGCCGGCTTTATCGGCTCGACCCTGGCCGACCGCCTGCTGGCGGAGGGCCACACCGTCGACGTCATCGACGACCTCTCGACGGGCAGCCTGGCCAACCTGGCCGACGCCCGCGCCGGCAAGGGCCTGACCTTCCACCAGATGGACATCCGCTCCCCGCAGCTGGGCGAGCTCTTGGAGCGCCGCCGGCCCGAGGTGGTCTTCCACCTGGCCGCCCAGGCCGATGTGAGGGTGTCGGTGGCCAACCCCGTCTTCGACGCCGAGGTGAACGTGCTCGGCAGCCTCAACGTGCTGGAGGCGGCCCGCCGGGCCGGGGCGGCCAAGGTGGTCTTCGCCTCCAGCGGGGGCACGATCTACGGCGATCCCGACCCGTCCGAGCTGCCGGTCAAGGAGTCCCATCCCCGCCGGCCCCTGTCGCCCTACGGGGTGGCCAAGAACGCGGTTGGCGACTACCTGGTCGCCTACCGCCAGCTCCACGATCTCGAGTTCACCGCCCTGGCCCTGGCCAACGTCTACGGGCCCCGCCAGGACCCCCACGGCGAGGCCGGCGTGGTGGCGATCTTCGCCGGCCACCTCCTCGGCGGCCGGGCCTGCACCATCTTCGGCTCGGGCGAGCAGACCCGCGACTTCGTCTTCGTCGACGACGTGGTCGACGCCTTCGCCCGGGCGGCGGACAAAGCCGGCGGCCTGCTGCTGAACATCGGCACCGGAGCGGAGACGTCGGTCAACCACCTCTACACCACCATGGCGGCGGCGGCCGGGGTCGAAGCCCCGGCCGTGCGGGCCCCGGCCCGCCCGGGCGAGCTGGACCGCTCGTCCCTCGATCCGGCCAAGGCGGCCATCCACCTGGGCTGGAAGCCGTGGACCTCCCTGGAGGAGGGCGTGGCCGCCGTTCTCGAGCACTTCGCCCGCCACCAGCGCCAGGCCCGACCGCCTCAGCCCGACAGGTAGACCCAGGTCGGCCCGGCCCGGGCGACCAGGCGCCCGCCCGGTGCCGCCCCCGGCCCGGCGTGCCACACGACCAAGGTGGCGGTCCCCGGTGCCCGGTCCGGCGGGTAGGCGCCGGCGAACAGGAACGTCCAGTCCGAGGCGACGGCGGGGCGGTAGCGGTGGGCGGCCAGCTCGTCGACCAGACCGGCGGCCCACGGCCAGCGATCGGCGCTGGCCACTTCCACCTGCACCGCCGCCCCGGGCGAGGGCAGGCCCGGGCGGAGGGCGCTCCACAGCCCGGCGACGTCGGCGCCGCCCGGGGCGGTGGGCAGGGCTCCGGTTCCGAGGACGACGGTGGCGGCCGCCGCACCGATCAGGGCGGCCAGGCCCCCCAGCCGCAGGCGGTCGGGGATCAGGATGACGACGACGGCCAGCGCCAGGGTGACCTCGGCGGCGGTCATCCACTCGGTGAGGTAGCCGAACAGCGGCCCGAAGGCCCTGACCGCAGACACCACCCCGGCCGCCAGCGTCACCACGGAGGTGCCGGCGAGGGCGGCGCCGACGGGTCGGCCCCGCCGCCAGCCCAGGGCGGCGGTGGCCAGCCCCAGGAGGACCAGCACGGCCACCAGCGCCTCTGCCCTGCTCGACGGGGCGGGGCGGGGGCCGCTCAGCAGGTGGCCCCGCAGCGGCGGCCACAGGGCGTCGCCCACGGCGGACGCCGCCGAGGCGAGGGGGTGGCGCCCGCTGGTGGAGCGGAAGAAGCCGAGGACACGGCCGAGGTTGCCGGATGCGGCGCTGACCTGCTGGGCCACGGGGGCCGCCCAGGCCAGGCCGGCCACGACCACCGCCGCCGCCATCGCCGGTCCAGCCCGCCGGCGTCCGCCTGGCCTGGCCCCAGCGGCGACGGCGCCCCGCCCCGCCCACGTCCCGGAGGCCAGGGCCACCACGGCGACCGCCGCCACCACCAGCCCGGTGCTGAGATCGGTCTGGACCAGGAAGCTGCCCACCGCAACCGCCGGGGCCAGCATCCACCAGCGGCCGACGGAGAGCCCGGCGCAGGCCACCAGGAACGCCGAGGCGGGCACGACGACGGCGACCGGGTTCCACACCAGCGCCACCGTGGCCGCCCCCAGGGCGGCCAGCTGGGCGGCCACCAGTGCCGCCGCCCACCGGGCCAGGGTCCGCCCGCCCAGGCGCCCGGCCAGCGCCACCGCCAGCAACCCGAAGGCACCGGTGAGGACCACGGAGGCGGCGGCCAGAGCCGCCTGGCCGGATCCGAACAGCCGCCAGAGGGGGGCGAGCAGGTAGAAGTAGACCGGGCCCGGGTGGCTCCACCCGAAGCGCGAGTACGGCCCCACCATCTGGTGGAGGCCGGCGGCCAGCCTGGTGTCCACCTCGATCACCGCCTGGTCGCCCCACGGGCCCACCGGATGCAGCCCGGCCCGGACCGCCAGCACGACCGTGGGGACGATCACCGCCGCCAGGGCGAGCGGGTCGGCGCCGGCCCGGCGCCTCAGCGGAACAGGTCCTCGGCCCAGGGCCGCACAACCTCGACGGCCACCGAGCCGTCCCGCAGCCAGGCCGGATCGACCCCCCGCACCACCGCCACCGGTATGCCCGAAGCCTTGCCCATGACCAGCTCGGCGGCGGCGGCGATCTCGTCGGCCACGCACACCTCGGTCACCTGCAGGTCCCGCCCCAGGTGGTCGGTGGTGCCCCGGAGGTCGACGATGGCGGCTATGCCGGCACAGCCGATGGCCACGTCGGTGAGCCCCCGCCGCCAGGGCCGGCCGAAGGTGTCCGACACGATCACCCCGACCTCGACCCCGGTGCGGGCCCGCAGGCCGTCACGTATCCGGCGGGCCGAGCGGTCGGGGTCCACGGGCAGGAGGGCGGCCCAGCCCCGCTCGACGTTGGAGAGGTCGACCCCGGCGTTGGCGCACACGAAACCGTGGCGGGTCTCGGTCATGATCAGCTCGCCCCGGCGACGCAGGATCCGCACCGCCTCCTGCTCGACCAGCGCCTTGTGCGAGAGAGGGTCCCCGGCGTCGACCTCGACCAGCCGGCCCTCGGCCTTGGAGACGACCTTCTGGGTCACCACCAGCACGTCCCCGTCGACCAGGGCCGCCCGCGCCGCGATGAGCTCGGCCAGCTGGTCGCCGGGGGAGACCTCGGGCAGGCCCTCCACCCCCCAGATCGACAGCGAGCCCATCAGCGGGCCGGCGCCGGTGGGGCCCCCACGGCGCTGAGGGCCCGGCGGGCCAGGGCGGCGGCCACCTCGGGCGAGGACATGACGGTGTCGGTGACCACGCAGGCCATGCCGGTGGCCTCCACCTGCGGCGCCAGGTCGGCGTCGGCGCCGTCGATGACCAGCACCGAGGCCAGCTCGGCGTAGAGGCGGGCCACCCCCACCACCGAGGCGTCGTGGCCCAGCTCCCGCATCAGTCGGTCGGCCGGTCCCTTGAGGGCGGTGCCGGCGACGATGGGGGAGACCGCCACGGTCCTCGCCCGCGCCCGGCGCAGGGCGTCGGCCACCCCGGCCACGGCGAGCAGCGGGCCGATGGACACGATGGGGTTGGACGGGCACACCAGCACCGCCTCGGCGTCGCCGATGCAGGACAGGACGTCGGGGCCGGGCCTGGCGGCGTCGGCCCCGGCGAAGCGGACGGCGCTGACGGTCACGTCGTGGCGGCGGGCGACGAAGTAGTCCTGGAAGCCGACCTCGCCCACCCCCTCCACCGTCAGCACGGTGCGCACCGGGTCGTCGCTCATCGGGAGGAGGCGGCAGCCGACCCCCCACGCCCGGCGGATCTCGTCGGTCACCTCGGTGAGGGTGGCGCCGGACTGCAGGCGGTCGGTCCGGTACAGGTGGGTGGCCAGGTCGCGGTCGCCCAGGCGGAACCAGGTCTGGCCCGAGTAGCGCTCGAGGGACTCCATCACCGTCCAGGACTCGCCGGCCAGGCCCCATCCGGTGTCGTCGTTCACCGCCCCGGCCAGGGTGTAGGTGACCGTGTCGAGGTCGGGGCTCACGTGCAGGCCGTGGAGGACCACGTCGTCGGCGGTGTTGACCACGGCCGTCACGGTGTCGGCCGGAACGACCTGCACGAGGCCCCGCAGCATGCGGGCGGCGCCGACACCGCCGGCCAAGGCCGTTATCACCGGGCGGACATTAATGGCAGTTGTGCAAGGCTCGGCCGGTGGGCCAGCCGGAAAGCCAGCCCCGCCTGCGGGTGGCGGTGGACGCCACCCCTCTGCTCGGGGTGCGCACCGGCGTGGGCACCTTCACCCAGTGCGCCCTCGAGGCCCTGGCCGGGCGGCCCGAGCTGGACGTGAGCGCCTTCGCCGTCAGCTGGCGCCGGCGGGGGAGGATGGATCCCCACCTGCCGGGCGGGGTGCGGGCTGTGACCCGACCCATGCCCGCCCGCCCGCTGCACCGCGCCTGGTCGGTCGGCGGCCTGCCGCCGCTGGAGTGGTTCACCGGTCCGGCCGACGTCGTGCACGGCACCAACTACGTGGTGCCCCCCACCCGCTCGGCTGCCCGGGTCATGACCGTGCACGACCTGACCTCGGTGCGCTGGCCCGAGCTGTGCGACGACTACACCCGAACCTTCCCCCGGCTGGTGCGCAGGGCCCTGTCCGAGGGAGCCTGGGTCCACACCCCGTCGCAGTTCGTGGCGGCCGAGGTGGTCGAGCTGCTGGGAGCCGAGCCCGGCCGGGTCCGGGCCGTCCACCACGGCATCCCGCCGTTGCCTGCGCCGACCGACCCAGCGGATGAGGCCCCGCTGCTGCCCAGGAAGGTCGAGCGCTACGTGCTGGCCCTGGGCACCATCGAGCCCCGCAAGGACCTCCCGACCCTGGTGCGGGCCTTCGACCGGCTGGCGGCGGACGTCGCCGACCTGTGGCTGGTGGTCGCCGGACCCGACGGTTGGGGGGTGGCGGCCTACGAGGAGTCGGTGGCGGCGGCCACCCACCGCTCCCGCATCCTGCGGGTGGGCTATGTCGGGGCCGCCCAGCGCTCGGTGCTGCTGGGCCAGGCCGCCGTCTACGCCTTCCCCTCGCTGTACGAGGGGTTCGGCCTGCCGCCCCTCGAGGCCATGGCGGTCGGGGTGCCGGTGGTGTGCACCGACGCCGGAGCGCTGCCGGAGGTGGTGGGCGACGCCGCCGCCCTGGTGCCGGTGGGTGACCCCGACGCCCTGGCCGGGGCCATCGCCCGGCTGGTGACGGATTCCGAGGCGAGGCGCTCGGCGATCGAGCGGGGTCGGGCCCGGACCGCCGCCTTCTCGTGGGAGGCAGCGGCCGCCGGGCTCTCCCGCCTCTACGCCGACGCCCGCTCCGACGCCGCCGGCCGGTGAGGAGGCCGACCCCGTCGTGAGGGTGCTGGTGGTGGTGGAGCAACTGCGCCGGCCGGTGCCCGGCGGGGTCGGCACCTACGCCCGCGGTCTGCTCGCCGGGCTGGCCCGCCTCGGTCCCGAAGGGCCCGAGGTCGCCCTCCACGCCAGCCGGCCCACCTCGTCCCCAGACCCCCTCCGGGCCTTCGGCCTCCCCCTGCGGCTGCGCCCACTGCCCGGGCGGGCCCTCACCGGTCTGTGGGAGCGGGGCCTCCTGCCCGCCCCGGCCGGCTACGACGTCGTCCATTCGACCTCGATGGCCTTCCCGCCGCCGCGGGGGCCGGCCACGGTGATGATCCACGACCTCACCTGGCGGGCGGTGCCGGAGGCCTTCCCGGCCCGGGGCCGGCGCTGGCACGAGGCCGCCCTGGGCCGGGCCATCCGGACCGGCGTGGGCCTGGTGGCCCCGTCACAGGCAACGGCGGCGGCGCTGGCGGCGGCCGGGGCCGGCCCGGTCACGGTGATCGAGGAGGGCTGCGACCACCTCCCTCCTCCGGACCAGGCCGGGGCCGACGCCCTGCTCGCCCGGCTGGGGGTGGACGGCCCCTTCTTCCTGTCGGTGGGCACCCAGGAGCCCCGCAAGAACCTGGCCCGGCTGTTCGAGGCCTTCGGCCGGGCCCGGCCGAGGCTGCCCGGTCCGTGGCCCCTCGTGGTGGTGGGCCCGTCGGGCTGGGGGCCGGAGCTGACCGCCGGCCCAGGGGTCCTGGCGGCCGGAGCTGTCAGCGACGCCGTGCTGGCCGCCCTCTACCGTCGGGCCCGGGCCCTCGCCTACGTGCCCCTGGTCGAGGGCTTCGGCCTGCCTCCGGTGGAGGCCATGCACGCCGGCCTGCCGGTGGTGGCCAGCCCCATGCCGAGCACCGGGGGGGCGGCCCTCGAGGTCGACCCCCTCGACGTGGAGGGGATCGCCCGGGCGCTGGAGGAGGTGGCCGGCGACGACGCCCGCCACGCCGCCCTGGCCGACGCCGGCGCCCGGCGGGCGGCCGGGCTGACCTGGGAGGGGGCCGCCCGCCGCCACGTCGAGCTGTGGCGGTCGCGGTGCTGAGCCCGCCGCCGGCGCTGGCCGTGTCGGTGGACGTCACGGCCGTGCCCGACGAGCCCGCCGGCGCCGGCCGCTACACGGTGGACCTGGTGGGGGCCCTGGCCGGCCGGGCCGATCTGCGTCTGACCCTGGTGGCCCGGAGCCACGACGCCGGGCGGTGGACAAGGATGGCCCCGGCGGCGCTGGTTCGGGCGGCCGCCCCCCGTCCCCGGCCTCTCCGGCTGGCGTGGGAGCAGGTGGGCCTACCCCGCCTGCTGGCCGGGGCCGGCGTGGCCGTGCACCACGGGCCCCACTACACCATGCCGGAGCGGGCCCATCTTCCCCGGGTGGTGACGGTCCACGACCTCACCTTCTTCGACCATCCGGAGTGGCACGAGCGGGCCAAGGTCCCGTTCTTCCGCCGCGCCATCCGGGTGGCCGCCGCCCGGGCCGACGCCCTGGTCTGCGTCAGCCAGGCCACCGCCGACCGGCTCCAGGCCCTGCTCTCCCCGATGGCTGCGGTGTTCGTGGTGCCGCACGGGGTGGACCACGGCCGGTTCACGCCCGAGGAGGAGACCATCGGGGCGGACCGGGCCAGGCTGGAGCTCATCGGGCTGCGGCAGCCCTATGTCGCCTTCGTCGGCAACCCCCAGCCCCGCAAGGGCGTCGACGTGCTGGTGCGAGCCTTCGACCGGATGTGCGACTCGGTCGACGGCCTGGTCCTGGTGCTGGCCGGTGCCCACGGTTGGGGGGAGGCCCGCATCGCCGCCGAACTGTCGGCGATGCGCCACCCCGACCGGGTGGTGCGGCCGGGCTACCTGCCCGATGCGACCGTGGCCGCCCTGCTGCGCCGGGCGGCGGCGGTGGCCTATCCCTCGCTGGCCGAGGGCTTCGGCCTGCCGGTGCTTGAGGCGCTGGCCTGCGGGGCGCCGGTGGTGACCACGACGGGCACCCCCATGTCGAGCCTGGCCGGGGAGGCCGCCTTGCTGGTGCCCCCGGGCGACGACGTCGCCCTGGCCGAGGCCCTGCGCCACCTGGTCACCGGCCCCGACCCCGAGCGGCGCCGCCGGGGGATCGCGCTGGCCGCCGGCTACACCTGGGAGGCCAGCGCCGCCGCCCACGTCGAGGTGTACCGGCGGGCGGCGGAGGGAGGCGGGCAGCGGCCCCGGTAGGGTGACGGAGGTGCGGGCCTTCGTCACGGGAGCGAGTGGCTTCGTGGCCGGCTGGTTGCGGCGCCACCTCCACGAGTGCGGCGACTCGGTGGTGACGGTGGACGAGAGGACCGACATCGCCGACGGTGAGGCGCTGCGGGCCCTGCTGGTCGAGGCCGCCCCCGACGCCGTGTACCACCTGGCCGCCTTCACCCACGTCGGCCGCTCGTGGGAGCAGCCAAGCGAGGTGTTCCGGGTCAACGCCCTGGGGACCCTTGAGCTGCTGCAGGCCGCCCGCGCCTGCCCCCGGCCCCCGCGGGTGCTGCTGGTGGGATCGGCCGAGGTCTACGGGGTGGTCAAGCCCGACCAGCTGCCCGTGACCGAGGAGGCGCCGCTCATGCCGGTCAGCCCCTACGCCGCCAGCAAGGTCGCCGCCGAGTACCTGGGGGTGCAGGCCCACCTGGGCTACGGCCTTCCGGTGATCCGGGTGCGGGCCTTCAACCACATCGGGCCGGGCCAGCACCCCAGCTTCGTGGTGCCTGCCCTGGTCCGGCGCATCCTCGAGGCCAGGGCCGGTGGCCAGGCCAGCCTGCCGGTGGGGAACCTGTCGACCAGGCGCGACTTCACCGACGTGCGGGACGTGGTGCGGGCCTACCGGCTGCTGGTGGAGCAGGGGGAGGCCGGCGAGGCCTACAACGTGTGCTCGGGGGTGGACGTGAGCATCGAGGCGGTGGCCCGCCGGCTGCTTGAGCTGGCCGGGGCCGAACTGGATCTCGTCGTCGACCCCGAGCTGGTCCGGCCGGTGGACGTCCCCGTGCTGCTCGGCGACCCCTCCAAGATCACCGCCGCCACCGGGTGGCGGCCCCGGCTCAGCCTCGAGGCCACCCTGGCCGACGTGCTCGCCGACGAGCAGGACGGCGGGGCCTGAAGCGGCCTGCGGGGCCGCCTACCGCCTGACCAGGGCGCGAAGGGGCTCGGGCAGCAGAGCGCCCACCTGGTCCAGCCCGCTGGCCACGGCCGCCTCGATCTCCCGCCGCCGAACCTGGACGGCCTGGATGCGCAGCACCGCCGTGCCGAGCAGGACGTAGCCGACGTCCTTGGCGATCTTCACCGGGTCGCTCACATGTCCTCCGTAAGGCCGAGCCGAGAGTAGCGTGCGCGGCCCATGGAGCCCCAGGCCCCGGCCGTGGTGGCCGTCGTGGTGGCATCCGACCCGGGGCCCTGGCTGGAGGAGACCCTGGCGGGGTTGGCCGCCCAGGACTACCCCAACCTGTCAGTGCTGGTGGTGGACAACGCCAGCGTCGAGGACCCCACCCCCCGGGTGGCCGCCGTCATGCCCGGTGCCTACGTGCGCCGCCTGGAGGTCCCCTCGGGCTATTCGGCGGCGGCCAACGAGGCCCTCGAGGTGGTGGAGGGGGCGGCGTTCTACCTCATGTGCCACGACGACGTGGCCCTCGAGCCCGATGCCGTGCGCCTGCTGGTCGAGGAGGCGTTCCGCTCCAACGCCGGCCTGGTGGCCCCCAAGCTGGTCGCCTGGGACGACCCCCAGGTGCTGCGCCAGGTGGGCATGGGGGCCGACAAGGCCGGCACCCCGGTCCCCCTGGCCCAGCCCGGCGAGCTGGACCAGGAACAGCACGACGCCGTGCGCGACGTGTTCGTGGCCCCGGGCGGGGCCGTGCTGGTCCGCTCGGACCTGTTCGACGCCCTCGGTGGCTTCGACCCGGCCATGGTGCTCTACGGCGAGGACGTGGACCTCTCGTGGCGGGCCCAGGTGGCTGGGGCGCGGGTGGTGGTCGCCCCGGCCGCCCGCGCCCGTCACATGGAGGCGGCCAGCCGGGGCCTGCGCGACCTGTCCCGCCTGCCCGGGGGCGCCATCCCGGCCCTGGTGCTGCGCCGGCGCCACGAGCTGCGGGCGGCTTTGACCAACTACGGCTTCTGGCACCGCCTGCGGGTCGAGCCCCAGCTGGTGGTGCACTCGGTGGCCGAGGTGCTCATGGCCGGCCTCACCGGGCGCCGCGAGTCGGCCCGGGCGGCGGCCTCGGCGTGGGCGTGGAACCTGCGCCGGCCCGGCCAGCTCCGCCGGCGCCGCCGCCGGCTGGCCACCTGCCGCCGGCTGGGCGACGGCGAGGTCAGGCTCTTGCAGTCCTCCAGCACCGAGCGCCTGTCCGGGCTGGTGGAGGACGCCTTCGACCGGGCCGCCACCCACGTGCCCCACCGCCAGGCCGCCGCCGGTCCGACCCTCCCCCCGCCCCGGCCGTGGCTGATTCCGGCGGTGTGGGGGCTCATCGTGGTCGTCCTGGTGTTCGGCTCGCGGGCGGTGCTGACCCAGGGCCTGCCGGCGGTGGGCACCATGGCCCGGTTCCCCTCGGCCTGGCACCTGCTGGGGGCCTACGCCGCCTCCGGCCGCCAGGCCGGCCTCGGCCAGGCCGGCTCCGCCCCGTTGGCCTTCGCCCTCCTGGGGGTGCTGGGGGTCGTGCTGGGGGACTCGATGGGCCTCCTGCGCGACGTGGTGGTGGTCGGCATGCTCCCGCTGGGCGCCCTGGGCGCCTACCGGGCGGCCCGGCCCCTCGGATCGGTGCGGGGCCAGCTGGTCGCCACCGCCGTCTACCTGGCCCTGCCCCTGCCCTACTCGGCCATCGCCAACGGGCGGTGGGCGGCGGCGGTGGCCTACGGCGCCTTCCCCTGGGTGGTGGGACACCTGGGGCGGGCCAGCGGCCTGGCTCCCTTCGACCAGGACGGCCCCGCTGGCCCGAGGCGTTGGGTCGGCCTCGGTCTGGTGCTGGCCCTGGCCGGGGCGTTGGTGCCGGCGGCGGTGCCGGTGGCCGTGCTGGCCGGCGTCGGCCTGGTGCTGGGATCGGTCACCCTGGGCCGGGGCGGCACCGGGGAGCTGGCCGGCTCGGTGCGGGCGCTGGTAGCGGCGGCCGCCGCCGGGGCGGTGGCCTGGGCTCTGGCCTTCCCGTGGTCCTACGACCTGGTCTCGCCCGGGGCCCAGGGCTCCGCCGTGCTGGGGGTGCCCGAGCCGGTGTACCGCGCCGTTGGCCTCGGCTCGCTGCTCGGCTTCCGCCCGGTGCCCGGCGGGGTCGAGTTCCTGGGCTGGATGGTGCTGCTGGCCGCCGCCCTGCCCCTCCTGCTCGGGCGGGGGTGGCGACTGGCCTGGTCGGTGCGGCTGTGGTGGGTGGCCATCCTGTGCTGGGCGGCCGCCTGGGCCGGCGGGCGGGGCTGGCTGGGCTTCGCCGTGCCCGAGCCGGGGGTGATGGCGGCCATGGCCGGGGCCGCCCTGGCCCTGTCGGCGGGGATCGGCATGGCCACCTTCGAGGCCGACCTGGTCGGCTACCGGGTGGGCTGGCGCCAGCTGGTCTCCCTGCTGGCCGCCGCCGGGGTCACCCTGGCCGTCGGCGGGGCGGCCCTGCAGTCGGTGTCGGGCCGCTGGGGGGCGGGCACCGCCGACCTGAGCGGGGAGCTGGCCCCCCTGCTGGCCCCGGTCCGCCCCGGTTACCGGGTGCTCTGGGTCGGCGACCCCCGGGCGGTGCCCCTGTCGGGGTGGGCACGCCCCGACGGCACCTCCTACGCCGTGGCCTACGACGGACCCGGCGACCTGCTCGTCCAGTGGCCTCCGCCCGACCCGGGCCGGGCCCGGGCCGCCGACGCCGACCTGAGCCTGGCCGAGCAGGGGGCGACGGTGCAGCTGGGCCGGCTGCTGGGCGACCTGGGCATCCGCTACCTGGTGGTGCCGACCCGCCAGGTCCCCTCCATCGAGCCTTCCCCCGACCTCGCCCCGCCGCCGAGGCTGGTGGCGGCCCTGAGCCGCCAGCTCGACCTGAAGCCGGTGCCGGTCGACCCGTCGCTGCAGATCTTCGAGAACACCACCTGGACCGCCGCCGACCGCCGGCCGGCCGTCGGCTCCCACCGGCCCGCCGGCCGGGCCCTGGCCCTGGCCCTGGAGGGGCTGGCGTGGGCGGCGGCGCTGGCCCTGGCGTGGTCCGCCCGGCGAAGGCCCGAGGACCGGGGTGAGGCGGCCGGGGTGGGGGATCCGGGCGCTGCCGAGGCCGCCCCGGCCGGGGCGGTCGCCGGGGGCGGCGGGTGAGCCGCCAGCCCACCCGGAGGGGGCCGCTCGCCCTGATCGCCGCCCTGGTGGTGGCGGGGACGGTGGCGGCGTCCCTGCTGGGCTCGTCCGGGCCGCCCCCGGCGGCCCTGGACGCGGTGGCCTCCAGCCCGGCCCGGGCCCAGACGACGGCGTGGTACTGCGCCGGGGCGACCACCGTCGCCGGAGGGGCGGCCGACGGGACCATCGTGGTCGCCGACGCCGGCGCCTCCCCGTTGCACGGGACCCTGACGGTGGTCTCCAACCAGGGGGCCTCGGCCGCCATGTCCCTCGGGATCGGCCCCTTCTCCAGCGTGGCCATCCACGAGGCCGATCTGCTCAAGGCCCCCTTCGTCGCCGCCACCGTGGTGCTGCAGGGCGGCCACGGGGCCGTCGAGCAGCAGGTGAGCGGGCCCCTGGGGGCCGCCTCCACCCCCTGCGCCAGCACCACCTCACCCCGGTGGTACTTCGGGGCCGGCTCGACGGTGGACGGGGCCAGCCTGCTGATCGCCCTCTACGACCCGTTCCCCTCCGACGCCATCGCCGATCTGAGCTTCGCCACCGACCAGGGCCAGACCGCCCCGGCCGAGTTCCAGGGCATCTACGTGCCGGCCCGCTCGGTGACCATGGTCGACATCGGCGCGCACGTGGTGGACCGGCCGGTGGTGGCCATGACCGTGTCGGCCCGCTCCGGTGCGCTGGTGGCGGCCAAGCTGCAGCTGGACACGGTGGCGGGACAGAAGGGGCTGACCCTGGTCACCGGGGCGCCGACCACGGCGGCGGTGTGGCGCTTTCCCGACGGGGGGCTGACCCCGGGGGTGACCGACACCTACTACCTGTACAACCCCAACACCGCCCCGGCCCCGGTCCGGGTCGGGGTCGCCCTCACCACCGGGCGGGCCGAGCCGTTCCGCATCGAGGTGGGGGCCCAGTCGGTGGTGGCCCTGCCGGCCAACGGCGAGACCCGCATCCCCAAGGGCGACGGCTACACGGTCACGGCCCGGTCCTCGGGGCCCCCCATCGTGGTGGAGCGGGTGGTCGACTATCCGGGCGGGGCCCGCACCGGCCTGGGCGACCTGCTGGGCTCGCCGGCGGCGGCCCGCCACTGGGTGCTGGCCGCCGGGGCGGCCGACTCGACCCACGACGAGTGGCTGGTGGTGGCCAACCCCCAGACCGACCCGGTGCGCTTGAGCGTGGCCCGGCTGGTGGGGTCCACGCCGACCCCGGTGCCCGGCCTCGACGCCGTGGTGGTGGCCCCGGGGGCCCGCTCAGCCCTGCGGCTCGGTGACCACCTGCAGGGAGCGTTCCTCCCGCTGATCGTCACCGCCAGCGCCCCCGTTGTCGTCGAGCGGGACCTGTACCGCAGCGGCGGCGGGGTCTCCGCCGCCATCGGCGTGGCCCTGGGAGCCCTGAGCCCCCTGTCCTGAGCGCAGGTCGACTTGGGCGTCCTGGGGCCGCCGGGCCCGGGCGGCCTTGCGGTCCTGCTCGGCCTGGGCCGCGCTCAACACGGCGGCGAAGATGCGGGCGGCGTCGGCGTCGAGGTGGTGGCGGGCCCGCAGGAGGATGAGGGCCCCGATGAACACGGGCGGGGTCACGATCAGGAAGGCGGTGCGCAGGTCCCCGCCGAAGGTCTGGGCGAACAGGGAGACCACCACCGGGGCCGCCGCCGTCCCGAACAGCACCGACATGAGGTTGAAGGCGGCGAAGCCGGCCCCCCGCAGGTTGGCGGGCACGGCGTCGGACAGCCCGGCGCGCAGCGCCGGCACCGACAGGGCCATCACGAACAGGCCGACGAACTGCAGGGCGTAGGCCGGGCCGAAGGACAGGTGCAGGTAGGAGACCATGAACAGGGTGTTGCCGAACAGGATGTAGTAGGCGGGCAGGGCCACCCGGGCCCCCTTCACGACGGTGGCGAAGCGGTCGGCCAGCCAGCCGCCGACCAGGATGGCCGCCGGCCCGGCCACCACCGCCAGGATGGTGAAGGCCGAGGTGGCCGCCCCCTGGCTCAGGTGCTCCTGGCGCCGGTAGAACTCCGGCAGCCAGGCCGATATGGCGGTGATGCTGAACAGCAGGGTGGCGATGCCGACCAGGGCGTAGCGCATGGTGCGGATGCCGAGGATGGTCCGGAGGTCGGCCTTGAGCCCGGCCACCATGTCCCGCACGAACCCCCCCACCCCGTCGGCCAGCAGGTCGACCGGGGCGTCGGCCTCGTCGTCGCCGGCCACCCCGGCGTGGAGGCGGTCGGAGTGTCCCCGCTTGGGTTCGCGGATCCGGTAGCAGGCCAGGGCGATGAGCGCCCCGGGTAGGCCGACCAGCAGGAAGGCGTAGCGCCAGCCCAGGTGGGTGGCGATCTGGGCGGCGATGCTCACGCCCAGCCCGAAGCCCACGAACGACAGGCACTGCTGCACGGCGAAGGCCCGGCCCCGCTGGGCCAGGGGATAGATGTCGGCCAGCAGGCTGCCGGCCGAGGGCTCGGTGACGGCCTGGCCGAAGCCGAGCAGGGTGCGGATGCCCACCAGCAGCCCGAAGTTGGGGGCGGTGGCGGTGAGGGCGGTGATGCCCGACCAGCCGATGACGGTGTGGCCGATGGTCCGGTTGCGCCGCCACCGGTCGGCCAGGTATCCGGCGGGCACGGTGACCAGTCCGTTGACCGCCACGAAGGACGACATGAGCACCCCGATGGCCAGGTCGCCCACGTGGAAGGCGGACTTGATCTGGGGGACGATGCCGCGCACGATGCTCTGGTCGGTGGCGTCGATCATGATGACCAGACCGAGCACCCACATGGCCCCGCCCGCCACCCGCGTCGGTGCCCCCGCCCTGGTCTGAGTGGTGCTCGTCTGCCCGGCCCCAGACCGTGCGTCCATCCTCTGCCCCCGAATCACCCGGTTCACCAGTGTGACTTGGGCCGGCCGGGGGCCGCCAGTTAGTGGGACCTACCGGGGGTCTACGGGTCCTTGAGCTTGGAGCGGTCGAGGACGACGGTCTCGTCCTCCGACGATCGCCGCGAGCCGTTGCCCGGGGTGGCCCCGGCCGCGGGCAGGGCGCCGGGGACGGCTTGCTCGGTCATCCCGAAGTGGGGCACGGCGCTGCCCTTGGCCCCGTCGGTGTGGACCGGACCGCCGTTGGCCTCGTCCACCAGCCTCATGACATCGGCGCCGTCGATGGTCTCGTTCTCCAGCAGGGCGGCGGCCACGGCCGACAGCCCCTTGAAGTGGCGCTTCAGGAACTCGGTGGCCCGCTCCTCCTGCTCCCGCAGGATCCGCGACACCTCCTCGTCGATGACCCGGCTGGTCTCGTCGCTGTAGTCGCGGGTGTGCATGAGGTCCTCGCCCAGGAAGACCATGCCCTGGGAGCCCCAGGCCATGGGGCCGACCCGGTCGCTCATGCCCCACTCCCGCACCATCTTGCGGGCCAGCTCGGTGTTGCCCACCAGGTCGTTGTTGGCCCCGGTGGAAAGGTCGCCGTAGACGATCATTTCCGCCACCCGGCCGCCCATGCGCACCGCCAGGGAGTCCTCGATGTACTCCTTGGGGTAGATGTGGCGCTCCTCCATCGGGAGCTGCTGGGTCACCCCCAGGGCCATGCCGGTGGCGAAGATCGTCACCTTGTGGACCGGATCGGCGTTGGGCAGCACGTAGGCGAGCACGGCGTGGCCGCCCTCGTGGTAGGCGACCCTTTCCTTCTCCGCCGGGGACAGGACCAGGGTCTCGCGCCGCTGGCCCATGAGCACGCGGTCGCGGGCCGCCTCGAAGTCCTGGGGCTCGATCATGTTGCTGCCCCGGCGCACGGCGTGCAGGGCCGACTCGTTGACGAGGTTGGCCAGGTCCGCCCCCGACATCCCCGGGGTGCCCCGGGCGATCAGGCGCAGGTCGACCTCGGGCGAGATGCGCTTGCCCCGGCAGTGGACCTGCAGGATCGGGAGGCGCTCCTCGAGGTCCGGGAGCGGCACCACGATCTGGCGGTCGAAGCGGCCCGGGCGGAGCAGGGCGGGATCGAGGATGTCGGGCCGGTTGGTCGCCGCCATCATCACGATTCCCTCGGCCGAGTCGAAGCCGTCCATCTCCGACAGCATCTGGTTGAGGGTCTGCTCCCGCTCGTCGTGGCCGCCGCCCAGGCCGGCGCCCCGCTTGCGGCCGATGGAGTCGATCTCGTCCACGAAGATGATGGCCGGGGCCTGCTTACGGGCGGTCTGGAACAGGTCCCGCACCCGGCTGGCGCCCACCCCGACGAACATCTCCATGAAGTCCGAGCCGCTCACCGACATGAACGGCACCCCGGCCTCGCCGGCCACCGCCCGGGCCAGCAGCGTCTTGCCTGTTCCGGGCGGCCCGACCAGCAGGACGCCCTTGGGTATGCGGGCGCCGATGTCGGTGAACCGGCCCGGCGATTTGAGGAAGTCCACCACCTCGCGGATCTCCTGCTTGACGCCGTTGTAGCCGGCGACGTCGCCGAAGGTGGTACGGGGCCGCTCGGTGGAGTAGAGCTTGGCCCGCGACCGGCCGATCGACATGATGCCGGTCATCTGCCCGGCCGCCCGGCGGTTCATCCACACGAAGAAGGCGATGAGGAGGAACAGCGGCAGCACGTAGACCAGCAGGGAGCCCAGGATGTTGCTGCCGGTGCTCTTGAAGGTCAGCTTGACCCCGCTGGCCCGCATGGAGGCCACGTCGGCGGGGATGGCCGGCTCGGGGCCGTCGACCACATACTGGGTCCCGTCCTTGAGGGTGCCGGTGATGACCCCGGAGTCGTTGGAGACCTGGGCGGTGTCGACCGCCTTCTGGTCCACGTCCTGCAGGTAGGTGGTGTAGCTGAGCTGGGTGCGGCTCGACTTGGAGAACAGCGACGGCAGCACGAAGGCCGCCAGCACCAGGGCGACCAGGATCAGCACCACCCAGCGCCAGCTCTGGTCGGACCCGCCGGGCATGCCGAAGCCCGAGCGCTCGCGGCCCGGCTTGGGCTCGGACGGCTGGCGACTCATGGCTTCCATGCTACTGACCGGTGGTCGCCACCCCGACCCGGCGGATCCGGGACAGGCGGGGGACCGGTGCACCAACGGCGGGGGCCAGGTCGGTATGGTCGATGCATGGACCACCGCCGTCTCTGCGTGCGCCCCGATTGCAGCGCCCCCGCCGAGGTCGCCCTGACCTACGACTACTCGCAGCGCACTGTCTGGCTCGACGACCTCGAAGAGCCGATGGCGGTCGGCGCCTGGGGCATGTGCATCGGACATGCCAACTCCCTGACCGTGCCCTCGGGCTGGTCGCGGGTCGACCGCCGGGGGCAGGCCACGGCCCAGCCCGGCGGTGAGGAGGAGGCCGAGGAGCCCGAAGGGGACGAAGCGGCACCGCCGCTTGCTTTCCTGCCACCGTTGGCCGTGTGAGCCACCCGGCCGAGGTCGAGCCGCCCGCCCCCCGGTGGGGGCTGGGCGACGCTGCCATCGGCTATGTCGTCGGCTTCTTCGCCTCGGCGGTGGCGGCCAGCGCCTGGGCCGCCGCCCACGGCAATCCCACCCAGTCCAGCCTCGGCACCACCGCTGCCGGCCTGATCGGGCTCTGGCTGGGGCTGGCCGGCGCCCCCCTGCTGGCCAGCCGGCTCAAGGGCTCCGGTGACCTGGCGGTCGAGTTCGGGCTCCGCCTCCGGTGGATCGACCTGCCCCTGGGGCTGGTGCTTGGCCTGGTCTCCCAGCTGGTGGTGAGCGACGTGCTCTACCTGCCCCTGCGCCTCACCGACCCCCACCTCGAGCAGCAGCTCAGCCGGCCGGCCCAGCAGCTGACCGGCCTGGCCCACGGCTCGGCGGTCGCCCTGCTGGCCGTGCTGGTCGTGGGGTGCGCCCCGGTGGTGGAGGAGCTGTTCTTCCGGGGCCTGCTCCTGCGCTCCCTGGCCCGCCGCTTCGGCAACGTCTGGGCGGTGATCGGATCGGCCGTGCTGTTCGGCCTGGCCCACTTCGAGGCCCTGCAGTTCCCCGCTCTCGTCGCCTTCGGCCTGGTCCTGGGGGTGCTGGCCGTCCGCACCGGTCGACTGGGACCGGGCATTTTCGCCCATGCCGGCTTCAATGCCTTCACCGTGGCCTACCTGGTCGGCCACCGCTGACCGCTCTGGGTGGCGGCCGGGAGCAATTGGTTCTAAAGGCGGTCAGGGCGGAGGTCGAGACCTAATCCATCGGGTTTAGGGCCGCCCCGGCGGCACCTGGAGGTCGCCGTGCTCTGTCCGGTGTGTGGCCGGAGCAACTTCGTGGAGATCGGGCTCAAGCTGGGGTCGTCGCGGGTGGTGATGCGCAGCTGCTCGAGCTGTGACGTCCGCTGGTGGGCCGACTCCGAGGGCAGCCCGGTGGAACTCGGTCGGGTGCTCGACCTGGTCGGGCGGGTGGGCCGGAGGCGGCGCCTGGGCTGAAGTGAGCCGGGCACCAACCTCGGGCAACATAGGGCGGTCATGCGCCGGCTGTCAGCGTCGAGCCTCGCCACCTTCGTCGCCGTCGGCGGGATGGTGGCCTTCGTCTTCTGGCAGCTCGAGCCGAGCCTGCTCTTCGCCAACACCACCACCGCCGGAGGCGACACCGGGGCCCACGTCGCCCTGCCGGCGTTCCTCCGTGATCACCTGCTGACCCACGGCCGGGTCACCGGCTGGGACCCCGGCTGGTACGACGGGTTCCCGCTGTTCAGCTTCTACTTCCCCCTCCCCAGCCTGATCGTCGTCCTGCTCAACCTGGTCATCCCCTACAACATCGCCTTCAAGCTGGTGACGGTGCTGGGGTCCCTGGCCCTGCCGGCGGCGGCCTGGGGGATGGGCCGGCTGTGGGGTCTGCGCAACACCAGCGCCGCCTGCCTGGGGGTGGCGACCCTCCCGTACCTGTTCGACCGCTCCTACACGATCTACGGGGGCAACATCGCCTCCACCCTGGCCGGCGAGTACGCCTTCTCCCTGAGCCTGGCGGTGGGCCTGGTCTTCCTGGGCGTGGTCGGGCGGGGCTTGCGCACCGGCCGCCACGCCGGGCTGGCCGCCTTCCTGCTGGCGGTGACCGGTCTGTGCCACCTGCTGCCCACGCTGTTCGTGATCGTGGGAGCGGTGGTGATCTTCCTCATGCACGGGGGCTGGCGCCGGCTGCGCTGGACCGTTGCGGTCGGGGTGGTCGGGGGCCTGCTGGCCGGGTTCTGGTGGATCCCGTTCGCCATGCGGCTGGCCTACACCACCGACATGGGCTGGGAGAAGATCCACGCCTACTGGTCCACCCTCATGCCGTCGAGCCTGTACTGGGTCGGGGTGCTGGCGGCGAGCGGAGCGGTCGCCTCGCTGGCCCTGCGACGCCGGCTCGGGACGTTCATCACCGTCATGGCGGCGCTGTCGGCGCTGGGCTTCGTGGTCGCCCCCCAGGGCAAGATCTGGAACGCCCGCCTCCTGCCGTTCTGGGTCCTGTGCCTGTACCTGCTGGCCGGACTGGCGGTGGCGGAGTTCGGCACCGCCCTGGCCCGGCTGAGCGGTCGGGTGGTTCGGGGCTCCGCCTTCGAGGGCTCGGTCGTGGTCCCCCTGTCGGCGGCGGCGGCGGCGGTCGTCTTCGTCGCCCTGCCCCTGCAGGTGCTGCCCTCGTGGTTCCCGCTCCACACCGCCGACCACAGCTTCATTCCCGACTGGGTCAAGTGGAACTACACCGGCTACCAGCGCAAGGCGGCCTATCCCGAGTACCGCTCGGTGATCGAGACCATGGCCGGGGTCGGCGCCGAGTACGGGTGCGGCCGGGCCATGTGGGAGTACGAGCCCGAGCTCAACCGCTTCGGCACGCCGATGGCCCTCATGCTGCTGCCCTACTGGACCAACGGGTGCATCAACACCCAGGAGGGCCTGCTGTTCGAGTCGGCCTCCAGCACCCCATACCACTTCCTCGACCAGTCCGAGCTTTCGGTCAACCCGTCCGACGCCATGCTCGGCCTGCCCTACTCGCGGGGCATCGACGTGGCCGCGGGCATCCAGCACATGCAGCTGCTGGGTGTCCGCTACTACATGACGTTCTCGCCCCAGATACAGGCCGAGGCCAACACCAACCCCGACCTCAAGCTGGTGGCGACCACCGGGCCGTGGTCGGTGACCTACACCGACGGGGTCAAGCAGCGGACCTGGTACGTGTACGAGATCAGGAACTCGGCCATGGTCACCCCTCTGTCCTACGAGCCCGCCGTGGTGCCGGGCTCGGGCCAGACGGCGAAGTCCTGGTTGAACGTGTCGGTGGCCTGGTACGACGACCCCGGCCGCTGGCAGGTGCCGCTGGCGGCGTCGGGACCGCCATCATGGCCACGGGTCGGCTCCTCGTCCCGGTCCAACGTGCCCGAGGTGCCGGTGGCGCCGACCACCGTGTCGCACATCAGGACCGGTGACGACCGGATCAGCTTCGACGTCAGCCGCACCGGGACCCCGGTGCTGGTCAAGGCGTCCTACTTCCCCAACTGGCAGGCGACCGGGGCCAACGGTCCGTGGCGGGTGACGCCGAACCTCACGGTGGTCGTTCCGACCTCCCACCACGTCAGCATCCACTACGGATGGACCCCGGTCGACGGGATCGGCTGGCTGTCGACCCTGCTCGGGGTGGTCGGGATCGGCCTGCTCAACCGGTGGGGCCCGTGGCCGGCGCCCCCGCCCCCGCCGGCACCGGTGCAGGAGACGCTGTTCACCGAGGCGGAGCTGGCCGAGGAGTCGCCCGAGCCGGTAGTGGTCGGCGACCCGGCCCCGTGAGGAAGTCCCGGTAGTTGGAGGCGGAGCCCCCGCCCCGACTGAGCGTCGTCGTCCCCGCCTACCGGGAGCAGGACCTGATCGGATCGACGGTCAGGCGCCTGTACCAGCGGCTCCGGCCGGTCGACGCCCGGGTGGAGGTCATCGTGGTAGACGACGGCTCCGAGGACCGGACGGCGGCGGAGGCCTCCGAGGCCGGCGCCACCGTCATCTCGCTCGACCGGCACCGGGGCAAGGGGGCGGCGGTGAGGGCGGGGGTGCTGGAGGCCGCCGGTCGGACGGTGGCCTTCATCGACGCCGACCTGGCCTACCCCCCCGAGCAGCTGATCGGGCTGATGGAGGAGGTCGAGTCGGGGGCGGACGTGGTCGTGGGGAGCCGCCGCCACGTGGACACGGTGACCCTGGCCAAGGTGCGCCGCATCAGGGGGGTCTCCGGGCGGGTGTTCAACTGGCTCACCCGGGCGGTCGTGCTCGGCGAGGTGCGCGACACCCAGTGCGGGATAAAGGCCTTCAGCGCCGAGGCCGCCCGGGCGGTCTTCTCCCGCGGCAGGGTGGACGGCTTCGCCTTCGACGTCGAGATCTTCGTCATCGCCCGGGCCCTCGGGCTCCAGGTGACCGAGGTGCCGGTCGAGCTGACCAACACCAGGCGCTCCTCGGTGAGGGTCCACCGCGACGCCGGGCGCATGGTCGGCGACCTCGCCGCCATCCGCTGGAGGGCCCTGCGGGGCCGCTACCGCCAGCCGGGGCAGCCGACCCCGCCCAGTAGGCTCGGCCGCCCATGGCCCGGCTCGACGACATCTTCAAGGCCTACGACATAAGGGGCACCGTCCCCGACCAGCTCGACAGCAGCGTGGCGGCGGCGGTGGGGACCGCCTTCGCCCGCTTCACCAAGGCCGACCGCATCCTGGTGGGGCGGGACATGCGGGCCTCCGGGGTGGCGCTGTCGGCCGCCTTCGCCGCCGGTGCCGCCGGCGAGGGGGCGGCCATCTCCGACCTGGGCATGGTCTCGACCGACCTGGTCTACTTCGCCTCGGGCAAGCTCGACGCCCCGGCGGTCATGTTCACCGCCTCCCACAACCCGGCCGCCTACAACGGGATGAAGCTGTGCCTGGCCGGCGCCCGCCCGGTCGGCCAGGACACCGGGCTGGCCGACATCCGCGCCATCGTCGAGGAGCAGCTGGGCACCGCCCCGGGCCCGGCGCCGCCGGTGGAGCAGGTCGATCTCATCGAGGCCTATGCCGCCCACGTGCGCTCGTTCGTGGACCTGTCGGTCCTCCGCCCGCTCAAGGTGGTGGCCGACACCGCCAACGGCATGGGCGGCGTGGTCCTCCCGCCGGTGTTCGCCCCCCTGCCCTTCGACCTGGAGATCCTCTATCCCGAGCCCGACGGGAGCTTCCCCAACCACCCCGCCGACCCCATCCAGCCGGCGAACCTGCGGGACCTGCAGGCCCGGGTGACCGGCACCGGGGCCGACGTCGGCCTGGCCTTCGACGGCGACGCCGACCGGGTGTTCCTGGTGGACGAGACCGGACAGCCTCTGTCGGGATCGCTCACCACCGCCATGGTGGCCGCCGCCATGCTCGACAAGCACCCCGGGGCCAAGGTGATCTACAACCTGATCTGCTCCAAGGCGGTGCCCGAGGTGATCACCGAGCGGGGCGGAGTGCCGGTCAGGACCAGGGTCGGGCACTCGTTCATAAAGGCGGTGATGGCCGAAACCGGGGCCGTGTTCGGCGGCGAGCACTCGGGCCACTACTACTTCCGCGACAACTACCGGGCCGACTCGGGGCTGATCGCCGCCGTCGTGGTCCTCGAGATGCTGTCCCGCTCGGGTGAGTCCCTCTCCCGCATGCGGGTCCCCTTCGAGCGCTACGCCGACTCGGGCGAGATCAACACCGAGGTGAGGGACCCGGCCGCCGTCATCGAGGCGGTGGCGGGCTCCTATCCAGCCGCCGAGCTGGACTGGACCGACGGCCTGACCGTCGACGTGGGCGAGTGGTGGTTCAACCTCCGCCCCTCCAACACCGAGCCGCTGCTGCGGCTCAACCTGGAGGCCCCTGACGCCGAGTCCTGCCGCCGGCACACCGACGAGGTCCTCGCCCTCATCCGACAAGCCGCCAGAAAGGTCTGACCATTGGCACTCGACCCCCAGCTGCTGGCCATCCTCGCCTGCCCGGAGGACAAGGGACCCCTGCTGTACTTCCAGGACGAGGACAGCCTCTACAACCCCCGCCTGCACCGCCGCTACGCCATCCGCGACGACATCCCGATCATGCTCATCGACGAGGCCGAGACGGTCTCCGAGGACGAGCACCGCCGGCTGGTGGACAAGGCCGAGTCGGCGGGGATCAAGCCCACCTTCGAGGAGTCGTCGTGAACCTGCCCCTCGACAGCGAGGGGATGCTGGAGGCCACCGCCGGCCTGCCCGAGCAGGTGGAGGCGGCCGTGCAGGCGGCCAGCGGCCTGGGCGGGCTGCCGCAGCGGGAGCTGGTCGAGAACGTGGTCGTCCTGGGGATGGGCGGCAGCGGCGTGGCCGGCGACATCCTCCTCGCCACCGCCGCCCCGTTCATGGCCGTGCCGGTGGTGGTGGTCAAGGGCTACGCCCCCCCGGCCTTCGTGGGCGAGGGGACCCTGGTGTTCGCCGTGTCGTTCTCCGGTGACACCGAGGAGACCCTGGAGGCGGCCACCGAGTCCGCCGTGCAGGGCGCTTCCGTGGTCGCCGTCACCGGCGGGGGCGAGCTGGCCAAGCGGGCGGCGGGATGGGGGGCGCCGGTTGTGCCTGTGCCGACCACCATCCCCCAGCCGCGCGCCGGCCTGGGTGCCATGGCCATCCCGCCCCTGGTGGTCCTGGAGGAGATCGGGCTCTTCCCGGGGGCCAGGCAGTGGATCGCCCAGGCGGTCACCCAGCTCAAGCGCCGCCGCGACCAGCTGACCGGCGGGTCGAGCCCGGCCGCCAGGCTGGCCGAGCGCATCGGCCGGACGATCCCCCTCGTCTACAGCTCCGGCGCCGTGGGCTCGGCCGCCGCCCTGCGGTGGAAGACCCAGGTCAACGAGAACACCAAGACCCCGGCGTTCTACGCCGTGCACCCGGAGCTTTGCCACAACGAGGTGGTGGGCTGGGGCCAGCTCGGCGACGCCACCAGGCAGCTGCTCACCCTGGTCAACCTGCGCCACGACTCCGAGCACCCCCAGGTCATCCGCCGCTTCGAGCTGGTCACAGAGATCATGCGTGAGGTGGTCGCCGGGGTGGAGGAGGTCAGGGGCGAGGGCGACGGGGACCTGGCCCAGCTGCTGGACCTGGTGATCTTCGGCGACTTCCTGTCCCTGGAGCTGGCCGCCCGCGAGGGCATAGACCCCGGCCCGGTGCCCATCCTGAGCGAGCTCAAGGCCAAGCTGGGCTCGGCCTGAGGCCGGGTAGCGTGCGGCCATGGCTGACGCGCTGCCCGAGTTCAAGGTCGCCGACCTGTCCCTCGCCCCGTGGGGGCGCAAGGAGATAGAGCTGGCCGAGGTGGAGATGCCGGGCCTCATGGCCCTGCGGGCCGAGTACGCCGACCAGCGGCCGCTGGCGGGGGCCCGCATCACCGGTTCTCTGCACATGACCGTCCAGACCGCCGTGCTGATCGAGACCCTCCTGGCCCTGGGGGCCGAGGTCCGGTGGGCGAGCTGCAACATCTTCTCCACCCAGGATCACGCCGCCGCCGCCGTGGCGGTGGGCCCGGAGGGCACGCCCGATGCGCCCAGGGGGATACCGGTCTTCGCCTGGAAGGGCGAGACCCTCGAGGAGTACTGGTGGTGCACCGAGCAGGCCCTGCGCTGGCCCGGCCATCCCGGTCCGAACATGATCCTCGACGACGGCGGGGACGCCACCCTCCTGGTGCACCGGGGAGCCGAGTTCGAGGCGGCCGGGGCGGTACCTCCGGCGGGGGAGGACGACAGCGACGAGTGGAAGGTCGTGCTCGGCCTGCTGGAGAGGACCCTGCGTTCCGAGCCCGAGCGCTGGACTGGCATGGCCGCAGGCGTCATCGGGGTCACCGAGGAGACGACCACCGGGGTGCACCGGCTCTACCAGATGGCGGAGAAGGGGACCCTGCGCTTTCCGGCGATCAACGTCAACGACTCGGTCACCAAGTCGAAGTTCGACAACCTCTACGGCTGCCGCCACAGTCTCATCGACGGGATCAACCGGGCCACTGACGTGATGATCGGGGGCAAGGTGGCGGTGGTGTGCGGCTACGGCGACGTGGGGAAGGGCTGCGCCGAGTCGCTACGGGGCCAGGGGGCCAGGGTGATCATCACCGAGGTCGATCCCATCTGCGCCCTGCAGGCGGCCATGGAGGGCTTCGAGGTGACCACCCTCGAGCGGGTCATCGACCGGGCCGACATCGTCGTGTCGGCCACCGGCAACCGCGACATCATCACCGCAGAGCACATGGGCCGGATGAAGCACAACGCCATAGTCGGCAACATCGGCCACTTCGACAACGAGATCGACATGGCCGGTCTGGCCCGGATGAGCGACGTCCGCAAGATCAACATCAAGCCCCAGGTCGACGAGTACCTCTTCCCCGACGGCCACTCCGTCATCGTGCTGGCCGAGGGGAGGCTGCTCAACCTCGGCTGTGCCACCGGGCATCCGAGCTTCGTGATGAGCTGCAGCTTCACCAACCAGGTGCTGGCCCAGATCGAGCTGTTCGCAAACCGCGAGCGCTACCCGTTGGGGGTCCACGTGCTGCCCAAGGTGCTGGACGAGAAGGTGGCCCGGCTGCACCTCGACGCCCTGGGGGTAAAGCTCACCCGCCTGACCCCGGCCCAGGCCGACTACATCGGGGTGGCGGTGGATGGGCCGTTCAAGCCCGAGCACTACAAGTACTGAGCCCTGACGTACTGAGCCCTGAAGCACTGAGCCAAGCACTGAGCCAAGCACTGAGCCAAGCACTGAGCGCTGCCTGCGCCCGGCTGCCGCTGGCCCAGCCGATGAGCGGCGCAGCGCGCGATGTTCCGGAATGGGCCTTACGGTTATCTCAAGGCCACCACGGAGGGTGCCGATCCAACCTCGTGGACAACGAGCTGGGTCGAGTGAGGCCGGATGCGGTGGCCCGGGCACGGGAGCTGATCCAACGGGGCGAGTGGTTCCGTCCCGAGGACGTGGTCGCCGCCCTGGTGGCCGACACCGAGACCACGGTCGCCGCCATCCGCCTCGACCGCCGCTGACAAACCCGGGTCCAACGGCCCCGGTGCCGGGGGCCCCCGCCTCCTACACTGGGTCATGGTCGCGTGCGGGTCTGTGGTTGAAAGTCGATGCCAGTCGCAGGCGAAACGACCCACGTAAGGCAACCCGTGGTTGCTGAGCATGGTGCGGCTTAGAGGTAAGCCCTGCCCCGGACGGCCCCGACGGTCGGGACCGGCGGGAGAAGGGGCCAAGCCCGTCAGGACGGGCGGCGCAGGGCCTTCGGGTCGCCGTCGCCCGGCGGGCAGCACCCCTCCGCAGGCGAGTGTGGGGTCAAAGACCAGGTCAGCCGGGCGCGACCATTTCCTGGCAGTAGAGCTTGGACTCCCGGGCGGCCGCCGGCCGCCCGGCTGCGTTGAGGGGGGTAGATGCTGGACTTCGACATAGCCGCCCGCCACACCGAAATCTCCGAGGACGTGCGCCACACGGCCCAGGACAAGCTCGGCCGGCTGGACCGGTTCCTCTACGACGTCAAGCGGGCCGAGGTCCGGTTCCGGGAGGAGCACAACCCCCGGATCCGCGACCGGGAGGTGTGCGAGGTGACCCTGCACGGCCCCCACCACGTGGTGCGGGCCTCGGCCTCGGCCCCCGACATGCTGGCGGCGGTGGACCTGGTGGTCGAGAAGCTGGAGCACCGCCTGGTGCGGCTCAAGGGCCGCCTGGTCGGCCGGTCCCATCCCCGCCGGCGCCCGCCGTTAGACTCCCGGCCCGGACAAAGCGGACCAGACGGACAGCCAGGAGACGGCGACGACGACCAGCCCCAGATAGTCCGGACCAAGCAGTTCGAGCTAAAGCCCATGACCCCGACGGAGGCCGCCCTCGAGATGCAGCTGCTGGGCCACGACTTCTACCTGTTCTCCAACTCCGATACCGGACGGGCGGCGGTGGTATACCGCCGCCGGGACGGTCAGACCGGCCTGATCGACGCAGCCTGAGCTAGACATACCTGTAGACGCCGCCTGAGCTAGACATACCTGACCAAGGAGAGCGGTGACCGACGACCACAACAGGGGGCTCGGCGAGGTGGTCCGTGTGCTCATCGCCGACGACCAGGCCCTTTTCCGGCGGGGCCTCTACGTCGTGCTCGGCACCGAGGAGGGCATCGAGGTCGTAGGCGAGGCCGAGGACGGCGAGGAGGCGGTGGCCAAGGCGGCCGAATCCGCCCCCGACGTGGTCCTCATGGACGTCCGTATGCCCAAGGTCAACGGGATCGAGGCCACCCGCCAGATCCGCGACTTGTCCCCCACCACCAAGATCCTCATGCTGACCGTCAGTGACGAGGAGGAGGACCTCTACGAGGCCATAAAGGCGGGGGCCAACGGCTACCTCCTCAAGGAGATATCGGTGGAGGAGGTGGCCGAGGCCATCCGGGCGGTGGTCCAGGGCCAGAGCCTGATCTCGCCCTCGATGGCCTCCAAGCTCCTCAACGAGTTCAACACCCTGTCCAAGCGGGCCGAGGAGCGCCAGCAGTTCCCGGTGCCCACCCTGACCGGGCGGGAGCTGGAGGTCCTGCGCCTGGTGGCCAAGGGGATGAGCAACCGCGAGATCGCCGACGACCTGTTCATATCGGAGAACACGGTCAAGAACCACGTGCGCAACATCCTCGAGAAGCTGCATCTCCACTCGAGGATGCAGGCGGTCATGTACGCCGTGCGCGAGCGGCTCATCGACACCGCCGGCGAGTGAGCCGGCTACGCCCCGGCCGCCCCGGCAGGGGGCGGGGGCGCCCGGTCGGGGCCCGGAGGGGAACCACCCGGTACCCCCGGTAGAATCGAGGCTCCATGGGCATCCTCGAGAAGGTCCTCCGCGCCGGCGAGGGCAAGAAGCTCCGCCGCATCGAGGGGATCGTCCCCTATATCAACCAGCTGGAGTCGGAGACCCACGCCCTCTCCGACGACGCCCTCAAGCACAAGACGGTCGAGTTCCGCCAGCGCCTCGACCAGGGCGAGTCCCTCGACGACCTGCTGCCGGAGGCCTTCGCCGTGGTGCGGGAGGCCGCCCAACGCGTGATCGGCCAGCGTCACTACGACGTCCAGCTGATGGGGGGCATGGCCCTGCATTTCGGCTGGATCGCCGAAATGAAGACCGGGGAGGGCAAGACCCTGGTCTCGACCCTGCCGGTCTACCTCAACGGCCTCACCGGCGAGGGCGTCCACGTGGTGACGGTCAACGACTACCTGGCCCGCCGCGACGCCGAGTGGATGGGCCAGATCCACCGCTGGCTGGGTCTGAGCGTCGGCCTGGTCGTGCCCGAGGTGGACGACCCGGTGGCCAAGCGGGAGGCCTACGACTCCGACGTCACCTACGGCACGAACACCGAGTTCGGCTTCGACTACCTGCGGGACAACATGGCCCGCTCGCTGGATGCCATGGTCCAGAGGGGCCACCGTTTCGCCATCGTCGACGAGGTGGACTCCATCCTCATCGACGAGGCCCGCACCCCGCTCATCATCAGCGGACCGGCGGCCCAATCGGCCCAGCTCTACTACCAGTTCGCCAGCATCGTACGGACCCTCGTGCGCGACTCGGACTACGAGGTCGACGAGGAGAAGCGCACGGTGGTGCCCACCGAGGCGGGCATCGAGAAGGTCGAGCGCCAGCTCAACCTGGGCAACCTCTACGACCAGGTGGCGGCCAACTACGTCCACCAGCTCCAGCAGGCCCTCCGGGCCAAGGAGCTGTACAAGCGGGACAAGGACTACATCGTCGGCGACGGTGAGGTGAAGATCGTCGACGAGTTCACCGGCCGGGTGCTGGAGGGCCGGCGGTGGTCCGACGGTCTGCACCAGGCGGTGGAGGCCAAGGAGCGGGTGCGGATCAAGGAGGAGAACCACACCTGGGCCACCGTCACCCTGCAGAACTACTTCCGCCTCTACGACAAGCTCGCCGGCATGACCGGCACGGCGGAGACGGAGGCGTCGGAGTTCGCCAACACCTACAACCTTTCGGTGGTGCCGATCCCGACCAACCTGCCTATGGTCCGCGAGGACCACGCCGACCTGATCTACAAGACCGAGGACGCCAAGTTCGCCGCCGTGGTCGAGGACCTCGCCGGCCGCTTCGAGCGGGGCCAGCCCGTCCTGGTCGGCACGGCGTCGGTCGAGCGCTCCGAGCACCTGTCCCGCCTGCTGGACAAGCAGGGCATCCCCCACGCGGTGCTCAACGCCAAGCAGCACGCCCGTGAGGCCCTGATCGTGGCCCAGGCCGGCCGGCTCCACGCCGTCACCGTCGCGACCAACATGGCCGGCCGGGGGGTGGACATCCTCCTCGGCGGCAACCCCGAGGGTCTGGCGGCCCAGGAGCTGTCGTCCCAGGGCCTGGACCGGTCCAGCGAGGAGGGGGCGGCGCGCTACGCCGAGCTGCTGGCCAAGTTCCAGGCCGAGTGCCAGGCCGAGGGTGACGAGGTCAGGCGGCTGGGCGGGCTGTACGTGCTCGGCAGCGAGCGCCACGAGAGCCGGCGCATTGACAACCAGCTGAGGGGCCGGGCCGGCCGCCAGGGCGATCCGGGCGAGAGCCGCTTCTTCCTGTCCCTCGAGGACGAGCTCATGCGCCTGTTCGCCACCGGGGCCATGAACTGGGTGATGAGCCGGGCCCTGCCCGAGGACGCCCCCATCGAGGCCCGTATGGTCACCAAGGCCATCGAGCGGGCCCAGGGGACCGTCGAGGCCCGCAACGCCGAAATCCGCAAGGACGTCCTCAAGTACGACGAGGTGATGAACGAGCAGCGCAAGGTGATCTACGCCCGGCGCATGCAGGTCCTCGAAGGGGAGGACCTGCGCGATCGCACCGTCGAGATCCTCGAGGGCACCATCGACACCCTGGTGCGGGAGGCCTGCCCCAACGACTTCCCCGAGGACTGGGACCTCGCCACCCTCATAACCGAGGTGGCCCTGGTGTACCCCACCCGCTTCACGGTGGAAGACCTCAGCGAGGCCCTGACCTCGGATCAGGTGTACGAGGCCTTCATCACCGAGGCCATGGCCCACTACGACGCCAAGGAACAGGCCATGCCCGGTGGCGCCGAAACCATGCGCCAGGTCGAGCGCGACATCATGCTGCAGATCATCGATATGCGCTGGCGGGAGCACCTGGCGGAGATGGACTACCTCCGCGAGGGCATCAACCTGCGGGCCATGGGCCAGCAGGATCCCCTGGTCGCCTGGCAGCGCGAGGGCTACCACATGTTCGGTCAGCTCATGGACGCGGTGGACGAGGACTACATCCGCTACGTCATGCACGCCGAGGTGACCGTCGAGGCCGCCCCCGAACCCGACCTGGGCCAGCTCCAGTACCAGGCCCCCGACAACCCGGTCCAGGGCAGCGAGGCCATCCACGAGGCCGCCGTCGCCGAGACGGCCGCCCTCGAGCCCGACCCCGGCCTGCAGCCGCCGGTCCCCTCAGCTCCGCCTGCGGCTGCGGCTGCGACCGAACCGGTACCGCCGCCGGCGGCTGCGACCGAACCGGTACCGCCGCCGGCGGCTGGGGCGGAGCCGGTCCCGTCACCGGCGTCTCAGGCCGAGCCGGTCCCGCCCCCGGCGCCGATACCCGCCCCCGGACCGGCGGGTCCGCCCCCACCGTCGTCCCGCCCGGCAGGCCAGCGTCCGCCCGGGCAGCGTCCGGCCGCCCCGGTCACCCCGGGGGGCCAGACCGGTCCGAGCCCTAACCCCGGCCGGCCGGGGCCGACCGGGGCCGGTCAGGCTCGGCCCAAGCCGGGCCGCAACGATCCGTGCTGGTGCGGGAGCCGGCGGAAGTACAAGCACTGCCACGGCCGTTGAGCGGGGCATGGCCCCGGTGAGGGACTTCGGGGCCGATCTCGCCGTCCTCGGCAAGCGCCTCGACGAGGCCGAGGGATACCTCGACGCCGCCGGCCTACGGTCCCGGCTGGCCGAGCTCGAGCCACTGGTGGCCCGGCCGGACCTGTGGGAGGACGCGGACAACGCCAGGCGGGTGACAACCGAGTACGGCCGGGCGTCGGACGATCTGGCCATGCTGGACGGGCTGCGACAGCGCCTCGAGGACGCCGGCACGCTCTTCGAGCTGGCGCGCGACGAGGACGACGAGTCGGTGGCCCCCGAGCTGGAGGACATGGTGGGTGAGCTGGCCCGCGCCCTCGACGACCTCGAGGTGCGCTCGCTGTTCTCAGGTGAGTACGACGAGCGCGACGCGGTGTGCGAGATCCATGCCGGTGAAGGCGGTACCGACGCCCAGGACTGGGCCAACATGATGCTGCGCATGTACCTGCGCTGGGCCGAGCGCCGCGAGTTCGAGGTCGAGCTGGACGAAGCCACCGAGGGCCAGGAGGCGGGCATCCTGTCGGCGACCTTCATCGTCAGGGGCCGCTACGCCTACGGGCTGATGAGCGCCGAGCGGGGCGTGCACCGCCTCTACCGCATATCGCCGTTCGACTCCCAGTCCCGCCGGCAGACCTCCTACGCCGCCGTGGACGTGGTGCCGTTTCTCGAGGACGTGTCCGACGAGGTGAAGATCGACGAGAAGGACCTGCGGATCGACACCTACCGGTCCTCCGGCGCCGGCGGCCAGCACGTGAACGTGACCGACTCGGCGGTCAGGATCACCCACATCCCCACCGGCATCGTGACCTCATGCCAGAACGAGCGCAGCCAGTTCCAGAACAAGGCCCGCGCCATGCAGATCCTGGCCGCCAAGCTGGCCGAGCGGCAGAGGGAGGAGAGAAGGGCCGCCCTCCAGGCGATATCGGGGCCCGCGGGTCAGGTGTCGCGCGCCGGCAGCTTCATCCGCGGCTACGTGCTTGCCCCCTACCAGCAGGTCAAGGACGAGCGCACCAAGGCCGAGACGGGGAACGTGCAGGCCGTCCTGGACGGCGACCTGGACGAGTTCATGGAGGCCTACCTGCGCTGGCGGCGGGCCAACGAGGGGCGGGAGTGACCGACGCGGTCCCCTCCGCCGGACGCCGTGGCTGCTAGCCTGCCGACGACGTCGGGGGTCGAGGTCCCCCTGCTCGGATCATGATCAAGCTCGAGAACGTCACCAAGTCGTACAAGGGCTCGACGGTCGCCTTGCGAGACGTGTCGGTCGACATCGTCAAGGGCGAGTTCGTCTTCCTGGTCGGCCCCTCCGGCTCGGGTAAGTCCACCTTCCTGCGCCTGCTGCTGCGGGAGGAGAAACCGGATGAAGGGCGCATTTGGGTGGCGGGGCGCGATATCGGTGAGCTGACCCCGTGGAAGGTGCCGTACCTCCGGCGCAACATCGGCTGCATCTTCCAGGACTTCCGGCTGCTGCCGACCAAGAGCGTCTATGAGAACGTCGCCTTCGCCCTCGAGGTCATCGGGCGGCCCCGCCACGTCATCGCGTCCCAGGTCCCTCAGATCCTCGACCTGGTCGGGTTGGCGAAGAAGACCGACAACCTTCCCAACGAGCTCTCCGGTGGCGAGCAGCAACGGGTGGCGATCGCCCGGGCTTTCGTGAACCGACCGTTGATCCTGCTGGCCGACGAGCCCACCGGAAACCTCGACCCGAACACGACCGTCGGCATCATGCGGCTGCTGGACCGAATCAACCGCACCGGCACGACCGTGCTCATGGCCACCCACGACGTCGGGATTGTGGACTCGATGCGCCGGCGGGTGATCGAGCTCGACCGCGGCACGGTGGTGCGGGACCAGGCCCGAGGCGTCTACGGCATCGCCGCCACCTGAGTCATGGCGCTCTCCATCGATTACGTCGTGCGGGAGACCGCCTCGAACCTGCGCCGCAACCTGGTCATGACCGGGGCCGCCGTCCTTACCGTGGCGGTGTCGCTGTCCCTGGTGGGCGGGGCGCTCCTGCTCAAGCAGGGCGTCTCCAACGCCACCGTGCGCTGGCAGGGCGGGGTCGAGCTGGCCATCTTCATGCAACTGGGCGCCAGTCAGGGCGAGACGTCGGCGGTGGAGCACCAGCTCACCGACATGGAGAGCTCCGGCCTGGTGAAGTCGTTCCACTACGTCGACCAGCAGGCCGCCTACCGCGAGTTCCGCCAGCTCTTCGCCGATCAGCCCGACCTGGTCAACAGCGTCAGTCCCAACGACCTCCCGCCGTCGTATCGGGTGGTGCCGGCCAACGCCTCGACCACCCAGATGATCGGGAACCGCTTCACGTCCCTGCCCGGGGTCAAAGAGGTGAACTACGCCGCCAAGGCCATCGACAACATGGTCAAGGTCAGCCGGGTGCTGCAGTGGGTGGCCCTGTCCTTCGCCGCTGCCCTCATGCTGTCGGCGGTGGTGCTGATCCTCAACACCATCCGCATGGCAATCTTCACCCGGCGGCGGGAGGTGGCGGTCATGAAGCTGGTGGGCGCCACCAACTGGTTCATCCGGGTCCCGTTCATGATGGAGGGCTTCGTGCAGGGGCTGATCGGGGCGGCGGTGGCCTTCGCCCTGGTGTTCCTGGGTCGGGACCTGGTGGCCAGCTTCGTGCACCACTACGGCCTGCGCCTGTTCAACGACTTCATCGTTCCCCTCGGGGCCGCCGTGAGCACCGGCATCCTGGTGCTGATCGTCGGCATCCTGGTGGGGGTCGTGTCGTCGGCCTTCGCCGTTCGCCGCTTCCTCGACGTCTGATCCGCTCTCCGGCTCCCCCGTCCGGCTCCCGCTGCCGGGGCCGCGGCGGGCCCGGACCGGTGCTCCGGACGGGGCAAGGGGTCAAGGCGCCCGCCGCCGGTGCCGACAACTCCCTGGGAGCAGCGGGGCTTCAGTGACATTTGTTGGAAGAGTGACTAAAGTTTCAAAGGTGAAACGGCGCCTGGCGGCGGCCCTGGTGGGCCTGGCGCTGGTGGCCCCGTCCGGGGTCGCCCGGGCGTCCACCGCACCGTCGCCCGCAGCTCAGAAGGCGGGGATCGACGCCACCATCCAGCAGGTGAACGGCGAGCTGGACGAGGTGGACGCCACCGAGGCCGGCCTTCTGGCCCGGCTCGACGCCGCCACCGCCGCCCAGGCCGGTCTCAACGCCCGGGCTGCCCAGGCCGACGCCCGCCTCCAATCGGCCGAGGCCGACCTGTCGGTGGCCCAGGGTCGCCTGGACGGGATATCGGCCCGCCTCGATGCCACCCGCCAGCTGCTGACCCGGACCGAGGCGTCCCGCCTGGCCGCCCTGGCCCGTCTCAGGTCCGACGCCCTGGCCGAGTACGTGGAGGGCCAGGACAGCATCCTCGCCTCGTGGCTGCTGGTCGACTACAGCTCGGACCCCAACATCGACGCCAAGGGCTACGTCGACGCCCTGGTGGACGCCCACGCCGGTGATGCCGCCCGCTACCAGGCGCTCAAGGAGCGCCAGGCGATCGAGGCCAGTCAGCTGGGTGCCCAGCAGGAGCAGGCCCTGGCCGAGCGCAACCGCGTCGCCGACGCCGAGCAGACGGCGGCCGGCGCCGCCGACGCCGCCGCTGCCGCCCGGTCGGCCCTGGTGGCCCAGAGGGCCGCCCTGGACGGCCTTTACTCCGAGGCCTCCGCCACCAAGGCCGACCTCGAAGCCAGGCTGGCCGATCTCCAGGCGCAGTCCGACTCCATCGCCCGGCTGCTCCAGCAGGAGGAGGCGGGTCAGAGCGGGGCGGTTGCGGGCTCAGGCCAGCTGCTGCCGCCGGTGCCCGGCGCCCCCATCACCTCGCCCTTCGGGATGCGGATGGACCCGATCACCCACCAGATGATGCTGCACTCAGGGGTGGACTTCGGCGCCCCCGAGGGGACCCCGATCCACGCTGCTGCCGACGGCACGGTGGTGAGCGCCGGGCCGCTAGGCGGCTACGGCAACGCCACCATCATCGACCACGGGGGCGGCCTGGCCACCCTCTACGGTCACCAGGAGGAGATCCTGGTGACCGTGGGGCAGACGGTCAGCCGGGGCCAGGTCATCGGCCTGGTCGGCTGCACCGGGTGGTGCACCGGCCCCCATGTCCATTTCGAGGTGCGGGTCCACGGCACCCCGGTAGACCCCCTGCCCTACCTCTGACCTGATCCGCGGGCCGGCCGGGGCGGCGACAGCCGGGGCAGGACGGCCATGCTGTCGCCCAGGACCGGCGCCGGGGCTGGCACCATTGATGGGGCGAGAGGGGGCGCAGGTGGCTCTTGAACCGGTGGCGGGAGAGGGCAGGCCCCTGCGGGCCGCCGAGTACCGGGGCATCCCCGACGCCGAGCTGCTGGACGACTTCCGGCTGGCCTGCATCAGCCGGTCCATCGACGACCGCGAGATCACCCTGCAGAAGCAGAGCAGGACCTTCTTCCAGATCTCCGGGGCGGGCCACGAGGCCCTCCTGATCGGCCTGGCTCGCAGCCTGCGCCCCGGCTACGACTGGTTCTTCCCCTACTACCGCGACCTCGCCCTGGCCCTGGCCCTGGGCGTCAGCCCCACCGACGTGCTCCTGCAGGCGGTGGGCTCGGGCGACGACCCCGCCTCGGGGGGGAGGCAGATGCCGTCGCACTGGGGCTCGCCCGAGCTGCACATCGTCACCCAGTCCAGCCCGACCGGCAGCCAGTGCCTGCCGGCGGTTGGCTGCGCCGAGGCCGGCCGCTACATAACCGGGCGCGACCTGCCCGGCTGCAGCGCCCACGGTGACGAGGTGACCTACGTGTCCCTGGGCGAGGGGGCCACCTCCGAGGGGGAGTTCTGGGAGAGCCTCAACACCGCCTGCCGTCTGCACCTGCCGGTGCTGTTCGTGGTGGCCGACAACGGCTATGCCATTTCGGTGCGGGCCTCGGACCAGGCCCCCGCCCCCATATCCGAGCTGGTGGCCGGATTCCGGGGGCTGTACGTGTCGCGCATCGACGGGCGGGACTACTTCGACGTGCGCCACCAGGGGGCCGAGGCGGTCGCCCTGGTGCGGGCCGGGGTGGGCCCGGTGCTGCTGCACGCCACCGTCACCCGGCCCTACTCCCACTCGGCCGCCGACACCCAGGCCAAGTACCGCACGCCGGAGGAGCTGGCCGACGAGGCCGACAACGATCCGCTCAAGCTCCTCGAGGAGGGCCTGATCCGGGGCGGGGTGGTGACGGCGGAGGAAGCGGCCGACATCCGCAGCCAGGCGGCCCGCACCGTCGCCCAGGCCGCCGCCGAAGCGGTGGCCCGGCCCGCCCCCGACCCCGACACGGTCATGCGCCACGTCTACGCCCTGCCCGAGGTCCCGTGGAGCCCCCCGGTGCCGGAGGCGGAGGGGTCGGGTCCGGTTGTGACCATGGCCGAGGCCATCCGGCTCACCCTGCACGAGCTGATGGCGGCGGACGAGCGCATCCGCGTCTTCGGCGAGGACGTCGCCGACGCCCCCGAGGATCTCCTCGGCGAGGTGGAGGGCAAGGGCGGCGTGTTCGGGCTCACCTCGGGCCTGCAGCGGACCTTTGGCAGCGCCCGCTGCTTCAACACCCCGCTGGCCGAGGCCAACATCATCGGGCGGGGGGTCGGCCAGGCGGTGCGGGGCCTGCGCCCCATCCCCGAAATCCAGTTCTTCGACTACATCTGGCCGGCCATGCAGCAGATCCGGAGCGAGGCCGCCACCATCCGGTGGCGGTCCAACGGCCGGTTCAAGGTGCCCATGGTGATCCGGGTCCCGATCGGCGGGTACCTCACAGGGGGCGCCATCTGGCACTCCCAGTGCGGAGAGTCGATCTTCACCCATGTCCCCGGCCTGCTGGTCGCCTTCCCGTCGCGGGCCGCCGACGCCGCCGGACTGCTGCGCTACGCCCACCAGTGCGAGGACCCCGTCCTGTTTCTCGAGCACAAGCACCTGCTGCGCCAGCCCTACGCCCGCGACCCGTTCCCCCCGCGGGACTGGATGGTCCCCTTCGGGCGGGCGGCCGTGCGCCGGGCCGGCGAGGACCTGACCATCGTGACCTACGGCGCCACGGTGGAGAAGTCCCTTCAGGCGGCCCAGGCGCTGGAGGCCGACGGTGTTGAGGTCGAGGTGATCGACCTGCGCAGCCTCTCGCCCTGGGACCGCGACACCGTCGCCGAGTCGATCAGGCGGACATCGCGGGCCCTGGTCGTGCACGAGGACACCCTCACCTGCGGCTTCGGAGCCGAGGTAGCCGCCTTCATCGCCAGCGAGTGCTTCGAGCACCTCGACGCCCCGGTGCTCCGGGTCGGGGCCAAGGACTGCCACGTGCCCTACGCGCCGGTGCTCGAGCGGGCCGTGCTGCCCCAGGTGGACGACATCCGGCTGGCGGCCGAGCGGCTCGCCGCCTACTGAGCCTTGGCCGACCGCCCGCCCCGCCCCGGACAGGAGGCGGTCCTGGGCCGCCGCGAGATGACCGCGGCTGATCGATGAGCTCCAGCGGGCAGGGCGCCGACCACCCTGGAGCGCCCTACGGCAGGGTGACCGACCCGGCCAGGTACTCGGCGCTCCACGACGCCGCCGACGAGTTGCTCGAGCGTCTCGAGAGGCAGTACCAGGTCGAGCGGACCAGCGGTGGTGCCGAGCTCGATCCCCAGCTGGCCGGCAGCCGCGGCACTGCGGTTGTCCGACTGCGGCCTCTGGCCGAATCGGCCGGAGCCCTGACGGTGGTCTACACGGACTTGCCGGGTCTGTACGTCCGCCTGGGTGACTGGCATGTCGAGGTGCTGCCGCGTTGCGGCTGCGATGCCTGTGACGAGGACCCGAACGCTCTGGTGGACGAGCTGCGGCGCAAGGCGACCCACCTCGTGGCGGGCGAGTTCCAGGAGGAGCTCACCGGCTGGCCGAGGCGCA
>Ga0070739_10001318_pt1 | contig 38250 bp, 45 predicted proteins | sample Coa_R1_7_FD_66445 | JGI IMG/M metagenome (GOLD analysis project Ga0070739, IMG submission 66445) | Surface soil microbial communities from Centralia Pennsylvania, which are recovering from an underground coalmine fire - Coalmine... | ecosystem: Environmental > Terrestrial > Soil > Unclassified ...
CCGCCTAAGAAGGGTGCTTTTACGCTGACAATAACGCGCATCGATAAACAGCCGAACGGATTCAAGTTTGTGCCAGCCTTCGACGAAGATCAGCAGCCAAGGAGTCTCGAACAGCAAAAGTAATCTCACAGTACGGTGTCATCACGAGCTGACTTCTCTCATTACTGGAATATGGGTGCGCCTGTCAGCCAATGATGAACTAAAAGATAAACGAATATCGCACCTATGATGACCAGTTTTGCCTTTTGCACTTTGACGCGTTGCGCCATCGATATATCGAACATTGACATCGACGTTCTCCCGATATGTCTCAATTGAGCTAGCAGAGATGCTCACCGTTACCTTCGACCCAGCTATCGCCATTCTCCTCGCGGTGCTAGGTCGCTAGGACGCGGCGTCGGTCCCGGCTCCATCGCTCAACCTCAAGATCCAGTCTTCTGTTTGATCTCGTCCCAGATACCCTGTGCTCGAAGGAACAACTCGTTTATTTGGCTAATCTCCAGGTCCATGGACTCGGCAATTGCCATCATGTCCAGCCTGTTCTGAGTCGCCAGGATCTCGGTGATTAAGCGGGGAAACTGGATCGCATTGTCTTTCCAACGTTCGTCTGGTTTGCGCTCGTCCGCCATACCCTCGGAAAGAAAACCAATCAACAATTGCTGACAATTCTCGCATTCGACCGCGATCTCATCTGGAGCTGCATCGCCACCATAAGACTTCAAAGTTAGCTTGTGCCCAAGATGGGATCGCAATTCCTCGTGAGCTTGGTCAAAGAGTCCATAGTGATCATGGAGCAACATCCCACATCTCCAATCTTGGGATGGCGATAGCATGACCTGTCATCCTCCTGGGTGCTGCGACTTCTGTAATTCTTCCGCCCCAATTTTTCGAGATCCCAGGACAGTCGCCCTGCAAGTTAATCCGGCACTTGTCGAGCCAGTAGCGGACAACTCACCCTACTCAGGGTGGAGGTGGGGAGAATGTTTGTGCGATTCCAGTTCTGGCGGTCCGTCGGATTCGTTGTCAATTACCGTTTGTCTAGCACCAGGAGCTGCCTTATCCCAATCCGGCCCGTCCATGATCTTGAACATGTCCTGATCTACCCATACCATTCGCATGCACTCGGGTGACCGCCACGGTCGTTTGGTATCAAAATCAATCGTGGGAGCCTTCTCTACCTGCCAGCCACGACGTAATAACTCGGCTTCCTCTTCAGCGTTTAAAAGTCCTATGATGTATGCCATCCTGGTCCCCCTCAATTGCCAATGCCATCGCTACTAGCTCTGTCCCATCTGCAGCCCAGTTAGTGCCCAGCGGAAGCTTTGCAACAAACTCCTCTTTGAAACGCTGATGTAGTGGTGCGACACGTTGCCAATCTCCAAACAACTCCATCAAGATCGCAGCCGCCAATTGCGCAGGGCCGCTCCCTAGATATCCCCAGCTCAAACCATCAGGGCTGTGATTGACTGCATCATTTCTCGGTTCCAGGAAACGGATCTGGCCATCGCGCACGACAAAAACCTGTTGGTCGAAAAGGTTTGCATCTCTATTTTCTTCCCGTCGCCATGTGCTGTAGCCCAGAAAGGCTATTTTGGGGAATCGCTCATTGCTTTCCTCGCCGTTTTTGCTGACCAGGACAATGCCGGCATTTTCTGGATCGGTGAGTTCGGTACAAGACTGATTTTGAGCCGCGATCAAAATCACGTTTAACTTCCTTTCTGCCATACAAATATCAAGGATGGAAAGAGTGAAGTAATCCATCAACTGCGAACGAGGGGGTGTGGATTCCCGGAGCTGGAATGATTCTGGCGAGATCGTTTTAGAGAGAAGCGTTAAACCGACAGGCGTCCGCCCCTCTTTTTTTTGCGATTTGCAGGAGCACTGAGTGGAGTCACACGCATCGCAACGCTTCGCATTCGACGCCACTGCGACTCTAACTTTTGACCGGCAAATGCGCTCTTTGTCCATTTTCGAGCGGCCTTCACTGAGTTGTCGATGCGGAAAAACTCTGGTCATTCTCTTTCTTGGCGGCGCAGCCCAGCCGAGCAGCAGGGCGACTCTAGCGCGGATTTGCGTGTGCTCGGGTTTACTCTCCCTGTTGCTGGTGAGCCTTGCCGACGTTTTTCGGCTTTCATTCAGGTGGCTATTTTCATTCGCAGTAGCTCAGCCGTCTTATGACAGACCCGGATACTTACCTAGGAAAATGAGCAGGAAGTCGACCGTATCAGCGATGCCGTGGGCGACGATGCCCACCGATAGGTTTTGCCCGGTTCGCAGATAGATCACTCCGAGCAGCAGTCCCATCAGGCCTTCGTCGATCACACCCGTGATTCCCTGATAGCCGTGCGCTAGGCCGAACCCTACATGAACAGCGAGAAGACTGACGATCCAGGCGCGGCGGCTTCGGTTGAACAGGTCGGCTACGCGGTTCATCAGATAACCGCGATAAACCATCTCTTCGCCAAATGCGGCAAAAGGCCACACGAGGGCCATGTAGATGAGCGTCGCTTTCAGGTTGCCATGGATAGAGTGGAATAATTCCAGGTCAGGCTGCTTGTGAAGAACGTGTACGAGAAAAGGCTGTGTGACGAAGAGCTCAACCGCTTCCATCGCCAGCCCCGCAGATGCACCAAGCAGCAAGGTGCGCGTCCAGGTGCGATAACGGGTAAAACCTATATCGCGCCAGCGAATTCCGCGGACTCGCAACGATATCCAAGCGAAGGCGAGCAGGTACGGCGTTTTGGAAAATACGATGTGGCCACGGGCATCGGCAACAAAGATCAGCGCAACCACCAGCAGTTCTGCCGGTATCAGCCACTTGCTTTGTTTCCAGCCATTCTTTCCCGAACGCTGGATAGAGTCGGATTTTACGATGCCCGCTCCAGTATTCCGCGAGAGCGTCATGAATGCTTCTCCACGATCCAGCGGGATTGAGATTTTCCACTTGAGCGAGTCTCGCGGTAGCGCCGCACGCACCAACGCGCCACGAACGTGGTCGCCATCACCAACACAGTGCCGGCGAGCAGACCAATAGGGACAATCCACCATCCCAGTACCTCTCGGCCAGTCACAGGAGCGTTCTCGATCCCGAGATGCAAGGAGATCGTCTCATCGCCTGCGCTCGGGATGAGCCAAAGTCCAGTTGTGCGCGGATGAATTGCTTTCATCACCGCACAGATCGCGAATGACGCTCCTAGTACATAGCCCGCCAAGGCACAAACAAGGACGAGAAATCCCACTACACTGACACTTGCCCAGCGGAATAGCTTGCCGAGAATGCGAAATGGCGAGCGAGTGTTCTCAGTGCCCGCCAGCAGAGCGTCGGTAAGATACTCTTCGGCTAAATCATCTGGATCGCCCAAATTCGCAATTGCTTTGTCAACGCCCGCGCGAGTGAGCGAACCGCTTTCCGATGCGCGCTCTACAATGTGAGTGCAAATCTCTTCGATAATTTCTCGCGATTGATCGGCGGCCAGTGGCTTGAGTCGCCGCTCGAGCTGATTCAAGTAAGTATCTATCTGTATCTGCACTTCGTTGGTCATGGTTATTTTTGCGCTATGATCGGATGCAGCAGCTTGCGCAGGCTGTCTGAAAAACGCTCCCATGTTTCCACCATTTCTTCTGCCCGACGCTTTCCCGAAGGGGTGAGCGAGTAGTATTTGCGTGGGTGCCCGCCGTCGGACTCCACCCACTCGCTACAAACCACCCCCAATGTATTTAGGCGGCTGAGCAGCGGATAAACCGTGCCCTCCGATACGATCAGATCCGAGTGACTTTCCAACCGGCGCAGGATCTCAAGCCCGTAGAGCCTCTCCTCCCACAGGGCGGCCAGAATGGCGAGTTCCAGACAGCCCTTACGAAGCTGCGTCTCCCATTTCCCCACATCATCGTTATTCTCTCGATGCCCCACAATGCAAGATACCTTGCTATACAAGGTATCTTGCTGTCAAGAAGATTTGCGATGCGCCGGGTTCAAGCGATTGTTTTGATTGCGAATAATCCGGGGGTTACATTCCCTTTACGCTGTCTTTGATCCGTTCATGTCATCTTGCTTAGGAAGAAAAGCTCTAAAATCGACGGAAACCTACAAAGAAGGGCTGAATCTCAAGTACCGGAGGTATGCGGAGCACTCAGGCAGGAGTCGATGATCAAAACCTATTTATAGCCGGTCTTCGGATGCGATTTCGGCACCAAACAAGCAACACACGCCATCCAGTATCCACTGAGGAAGTGCTTCGCGCGGCGATTTGGCGAGCAACTCTAGCCGTTGTCGCCGAAGATATTCTGGGGGAGAGTCAGGCAACGCCATCACACCGAGATACCCTGCTTCTGCAAAATATCCTGTAATGACGCTCGCTCCGATGCGGTTGATGGTGACTATGACGCGCTCTGCGATTTTCGGTAACGGAAAACTGGCTGACCAATAGAGTCGCTTGCCCTCTGTGTCGATGTAGATGCCTAACCCGCCACCATCCGCGGCGGGCTTTTCAGCCAGAGGCATCGGTATGAGAAATCTCTGGTCCATGCTGTGACTCCTTTTCTGAAATGTCCGCCACCCTCCTGCGAACCTGAGAAAGTAACGTAACGCCGCAATCCTCACTTCCTATCACACTCGAGTTTGCTCCGAACTCCGAAGTGAAGGTCATTTCTTTTTTGATTTTCTTTCTTTCTCCTGCCGGCGTTTAAGACTGGAGCGAATGCTGCCGATCTTTTCCCCGATCGCCGTTTTCACTTCTTTCTCGATCCTACTTGCATCGACCTTATAGTGGCGGACAAAGAAACCAACCGGATCGTGCCCTGGATCGGAAGTGCCCACGTGATAACAGTGCATTACGGTCATCGCTACCATTAATGCTATGGGGTTGTTGTCGAAGATGTGCTTGCAGGTAGCGCGCCAGTCCTTATTCTTGTAACGATCGAGTTTGGGCTCGACTTCCATCAACTTGCATAAATCGCGATGCCGGTCAAAGAAGAGATCCTGGTGCATTTGCCTTGCAATCACCTGGAATTTTTCAAACACCTTTCGTGGTGTCACGCTCTCTTGTTTCATAGCAGCGCGGATCACCGCTGAAATAATGGCAGAGCGCACGCGCTGGCGCGTTTCAGTTTGCAAGTTCGTTATACGGGTATTTGCGATCTCTTCGTAGCTTTTCTTGGCACGCATGCCATTGCCCGACCGTCCATTGTGTTTTGAACAATCCTGCACATTCGTGCACACCAACAACGGGGAGCCGACTTTGTTTCCCGCTGCATCCCCCGGATGCCCAATGAATGTAACTACGCCAGGTTTGGTGAGTTTGCATTCATTGCCGGGTTTGACCACACCGAAGGGTGAGCCAAATTCGACGTAGGCGTCGACCGGGATACCGTCACGATTCCAGCTTTCATATCCCAGGCCGATCTTCAAGACTTTCTTGACACCCAATTCTTTGGCATGGGCATTTGTGATTTGGATAAGGCGATTGTTCCGCTTCTCTCGCCAGCAGGAGGGTACGGTGCACGTATCGTTCTGTCGCACATCACCAAACAGCGCAGGTTGATTTCCCGTCTTGAATTGGCAACTGACGCAGGCACCCATCTTCGGATTTAAAGTTGGATCGTTGATGTCGAAGGGAGCCTTCGTTAGGTCCAGAAAGATATGCTCTTGAACCCAGTGCCTCAACTCTGGAACGCCGGGCAGGATTTGAACTTTCCTTCTATTCGCGCCTTCCACGTGGTGGCTTTTCAACCACTCATACGCTGAAGTCTGTTCCTCCGGACGTAACCTCGCGAGCTCTTCCGCGTGGCCTTCCAATAGAACGTCATCGCGGAAATCAGCCTTAACCGGCTCAATCAAGTTTTGGAGTTTGAGCCGCTTGGCGATGTATTGGGGCTTATGTTTCTTTCCCAGTCGTTCTGCCACTTGACGGATGGCATCATCGTGGCTCTTTGTCTCGCTGTATGCTTTCTTATACAGGCGCTGGAATGCGGCTGACTCTTCCAGGGGATGAAGTTCTTCTCTTTGCAGGTTCTCAACTACTTGCAAATCGAAAACCTCTTCGTCCGTTAACTCGCGTACGACAGAGGGTATTGTCTGCTTCTTGGCCATTCCAGAAGCGAGGAAACGGCGCTGGCCATAGACTACTTCGTAGCGGCCATTGTGTGGTCGCGACAGAATCGCTTGTGTAACACCGCGGATGGCGATATCTGATGCCAGATCCTGCAGCGTCTCCTGGCTTGGAGCACGGCGAGGGTTAGTTTTTGAAATGAAAAGCTGGTCGAGCGGAATGTTCAATACTTGCTCTGCAATTGTGAATTCTGGTGATGCCACTTAAGTCCTCCTTGGGTGAGAGAAGCGATAAAATCAGGACTAGATCCGCACGCGATTGCAATTTCGCTGAAGCTCGATCCAGCTTTTCTCTGGATTACCAAACCTAATATGTAATTGTTGGGCCACCCATGCGGACATAGAACGATTTTCCAGGTGGCCAACAAAGCGGATCGGGTCGGCAGGGTCTTCTAGCTGAACATTCAGCAGGCGCTCGCGGGTCCGCCAGCGCGAGACCAATTCGTCCTTTGTAGCAAGACCGTCCGCGTCCATGTAAAGTGCTTCCGAGAAATCGGAGCAATGCTCTAATCTCACGACGACATGATCGAAGGCTTGCAATTTTAGGAACTCCGGTCTGAGAAGAACAGCGAGAGAGCCTCCTAGCCAAAGCTGAATAGCTCTTGCGAAGATGAAACATCCGCCGTCAAACCAGCCGCAACCATACATTCCGTGATGTAGGAAAGAATCTCGTCAGAGTGTGCAAAGTCAAAAATCTCGTTTTTCATGAATTCGAGGATTTGCAATTCGAGGCTTGGGAAACTTCGTTTGTCGCCGGAAGGGGGGTGACTTTATGCTGTCTGGGGTTAACGCCGGGTACATGGGTGTCACGGCCAGTTCTTACCGTAGTGCGAAATTTAAGCGCGAAGCGCCACAATTTTGCTGGCAACGAGAGTCCCACTCGCCTTAAATGCCCCTTCGGGTATCTCTTTCACTACCGCCTTCTGTGCTTTTAAGAACTTCTGAAACTCGGTCGCTTTCCGATCTGATCGGGCAAATGCGCCAGAAGACATCACTGCAATCAGCAGCCCCTTGGGTTTTAGTAGGGTGTGAGCAAAACGGACATGTTCAATATCCTGGCTGCGCTCAAAGGGAGGATTCATCAATATCCGGTCGTACCGCTCACCTGGTCTGTAGGCTTCCAATTCAAGTGAATCACGCGTGAGAAAGTGAACGTCCGTTTCGCCTTCGTACTTGGCCTGCAGTATGTCGAGTAATACGAGATTCAGTTCGCAGAATCCCACTTGGAGTCCCTTGCAATGATTGCGTGCAGCATCAATCAAGCTCCCTGTGCCGGCTGAGGGTTCTAGCACCGTTTGCCCAGACGCAAGTTCTGCCATCTCCGCAAGTTGTTGCGCCAGAGATTCGGGCGTTGGGAAAAAGCCCGGGATTCGCATAAGCATGACTTCTCGGATTCTATGCTTCAGTTGCTCTTGTTTGTGCCGCGGCTGGAGCATCGAATCGAAAAGCTTGCGCACAGGACTATTGACGGATTGGGTAAATAAGGCGCGTTCAATTGCGCGCATACTGATCAATCCGGCAAGCGACGGATCGATGCTGCCAATATCGTGCTGATCGGCCAAAGCCAATAATGTCGCTTGCATCTGTTCGAGTCGGATCGCAACCTTGCGATGAGTGTCGGCTTCGGCGATTCGCTTCCTCGTCGGTGGTTTCGACAAGGCTCGGTTCGCTTTTTCGTGACGCTCATCGATGCTTTTTTGCATGGCCTGAGCAGCCTTCCGGCACATGCTACCGCGAGCGGTTGGACGCTGTTCTTCGCTCAGGCCAGCGTCGACCTCATTCCAAAGTGTTAGTTGATTCATGATGTCAGAAATGCATTGCGAGAAGTAAAATCGAAGCTCGGTTGCTCCGTCACGCCGAGCAGTGTCGGCCACGGGAACCGAAACGGAAGTCTTCCAATTGGGAAACGGCTGCCGGCTGCTCTTTCGAAACTCGGTGATCAACTCGCGAATCTTCATTCTTCGCCCATGAATCATTTCGACGAGTTTTTCTACCGCTCGGGAATCTCCATCAAACCACCATTCAACTGGCATCATCTGAGCGATCCGCCAGATGTCGGATAAGTCCGTCTCCTCCGCCAGAGTGGAGAGATGGGTCAAAAGCATCCCAGCCGGTCACATTCGAGTACAGCTCGTTTCGGAACCATACGCCTTTCAAGGGGTGATCGGGAAAGTCCCACTCACCTGCGTTAAAGCAATACCCTTGATCGATGAACGTCGCTCGGAACAGGCGCTCGTTAGCCGGTTTTGTGAAGATAGCTTGTCTGCCATCCGCATTGCCCAGCCACTTGTCGAGCACCAGCACGCGGGCAAAATCTCCCGCATTGCTCAGCTTCTTAAAAGTGGATACAGGCAGACAATCAAAAACCGTGTCTTGCAGCGGGCACACATAACGGGAGCCCAGGTCAGTACCCGGGCTGCATGGAATCGAATTTACGCCGAATTCGATTTTCATCTCATCCGTGCTGCTGATGAGCGATTCAGGAACATTAATTACTTCTACGCGTGGCATTGGCAACCGGAGGGCGTGGCCTATTCGCGAAGCAAGAAGCTCATTTGCGAGGACTCGCAAATGTTGAGGATTATTACGGAACTTGGTGACGTAGAAGTGGTCGTCGCTGCCCTGCAGCAAGTGGGATTGCGATCCCCCCCGCATTCGGCGCAAGTGTTGCGTGGCTGTAATAGTCATGTGATTCAGGAATGGAGGACATGCGGTGTGCTGTTACTGAGACTGAGGATTACTTGATTTAAACCTGGGAATCCACCATCTTGATACGCTTTTGAACAAGAGTTTGGATTAGGGCCAGCTTCCGTTTTGCGGTTCGGTCAGAACTCGTGATCCGGTTAATTCGGACGAGCGTCTCAAGCAACACGGGAGAATGTTCCACCATGACCGCATCGGCTCCCATAAAGTAAATTGCCTCTCCATGGGCCCCAACGAGGTCTCCCCGCCGGTCTCGCCCCCAGGGGTACGAGGTCACTCGTTTCAGCAAAGGGATGGGGGGTAGTTTGGTTTTCATAATCACCTCGAGATCAACCCCTCATCGGCATGACGATGTAGCGATAGTGGTAGTCTTTGTCTTCTTCCAGTCCCAGCTCGCCCGGTAAATCCGGAGCTTTAAAGTGGAATGTGACATTCCCGGTGCCTGCTGTTTTGAGAAAGTCAGAGAGATACTGGGAGTTGAACGCCAAAGTCATTGTCTTGCCTGCGTACTCAGTGGTGATCAGGTCCTCCGATTCGCCTGTTTCCGCTGAGCTGGACTTCAGACACAACTGATTCTTGTGAATGTGCAGCCGGATAGAATGCGATCTCTCGTCCGCGAATTGTGACACCCTCTGTATCGCCCGGCTCAATTCAATCGCCGGTAAACCCACACATAGATCGTGTTCTTTCGGCAGGACACCTTCATAGTTAGGAAACTGCCCAGTGAGCTGCCGCGAAGTCAATAGCCGGTTGCCAATGGCGAAGAATAATGTGCTCTCATCGTGTGCAAAGTGCACAGTCTCGATTTCGCTTTCGGCAAGTAACGAATTGATCTCCACAATTGCCTTCTTTGGAATCAAATATCGTAACGTCTCCGTCGTGACTCCCTTCCCTGTTTGCGTCTGCACGAACGCCATCCTGTGTCCGTCAGTGGCGACCATGGTAAAGTTCTCGGGACTGAGGCGCAAAAGCGCTCCGTTGAGGGTATAGCGTGATTCCTCATCCGAGATAGCAAAGTGAGTCCGACTGATTAGGGTGCGAAGCATCGCTGGCCCAAGTTGTATGCTCTTGCTTGCCGGAAACGATGGCAACTTAGGAAACGCTTCCTTGGCCAGGGAAACCATTTTTGTTTTGGATTTTCCCGCCAGAATATCGACACGATCGTTGGCTTGTACTCGAAGGGTAATCTCGTCTTCGCTCAGGAGCCGAACGTAGTCATACAATTTCCTGGCCGGAACGGCGCATGATCCTTCCTGAACAACTTCCGCTGGGCAAACGGTTCGCAGACTCAGATTGAGATCGGTTGCAGCAATAGAGATTTGCTTATCTGTTGCCTCCAGCAGGACATGAGACAAAATAGGAACTGTTGTTCTGCGCTCGACTGAACCGAGCGCGGCGGACAACTCCTGCAAGAAGCTCTTTCTTCCGATTCTGATTTCCATTAAGCGTGGGTTATCCTTTTTTCGCTGGCTCACGTAATTCTCCTATCATGAAAAAGGTTGGGTTCGGGCTGGGCGACGGCAAACCACATAAGTGAAGAAGTAGTAAGCGTCGTCGGGGCATTCGGTCTCTCCGCGCTCTGTGACAGCCGGCCACCAACGCGGAACAGGGTTATTGCAGTGCATGCGTCACCAGGCGATTTACAGCGCAGGATCAGTCTCAAAAAGAGAGGCTTGCTCGGGAATGCGAAGACGTGGGCGCCGCCTCGTGGATGCAACGTCATCGGGCGGCTGTCCAAAGATAAGAGAAGAATTCTCCCCGCCGTAGCCCATTTCCAACAACGTCGGTGTGAACGTTGGCTCTTCCGGGTCCGGGAGAGGATCGTCATCCACCTCGGCATGGACACCGCCGATGCCAGCATCGGAGAGTGCCGCTTCGGTTTCGCGTAAAGCTCCCCAGGCCTGTTCCGCGGACTCACCGATCTGGTTTTTCACAAGACTGCGTGCGACCGCCGCAAGAATGTCACTCTCATCCTCTTCGGCGCTCTGCAAACCTTCCCCGCAGAATTGTCCTTCCGTGGTGAGGGCCACCAACAGCTTGCGCCCCATGAGTTCCAGGCAGTTGTCCTGTGCAGTTCCCGAATAAACGAAGTACTTAACTCGAACGCACAATCTTTGGCCGATCCGGTAGGAGCGCCGGCTTGCCTGGCGCAACACGTGAAGCGAGTGTCCCGTCTCGAAGAAATAGATCGTTGGGAAGTCGAGAAGGTCAAGACCCGTTTCAACGAGCTTCGGATGCGCAAGCACTACGCGATAGCCTTCTCGCACCCGGCGTTGATACCAGGCTTCCCGGTGAATGGGACGAGTCTCGGTTGTCAAGACCGCGACGCGGATGCCAGAGCGTTCCAGAACTTCCTTTAGTCGTTGTTGCGTCTTGCCGTAAACCGCAAAGATCTGGCATCTTCGCCCCTCGGACAACTCCCGACGGATGTCGTCAATTAGATTTTGCTCTTTTGGGTAAACGACGCTTTTCGGCAAGTCGGCCGGTCGCGCGACCACAAATGTTTCGCGTTTGTGCGTTTCCTTGTTCCACCTTTTCGCGCAGATCTCACCGAATTCAAAAGGATGATTTGGATATAGGAGCAAGCTGTGCATAATCTTGCTTCGAGCCGAACTATTGCCAAGGTTCTCACGTAAGCACTTGGTCGCTTGCTCTTCAAGATCGCTGTAAGCTTTGAGATGATCGCCCTCCATCGGGACGGATATGACCGACTCCGAAAACTGGGGTAAGTGTTGAGCGATATCCTTGAGAAAGATAAATGCGCAATACGGCAGCAGAAAGCTGCCGAACAGACGCGGCGAAGCTCCGGGGCGCTCACGGGTTCGCACCGTCGTCCTAGCCTCCGAATTCTGATTGTCCCTGGGCGTCGTTGTTTCAATCTCTTCGAGAACGCCGAATTCGTCGATAAAGGCAGCTAAACCGCTGGTCGAAAATTCGAATCCCGCTTCCTTCATCGGTTTCGGGAACATGCGAAAGAGAATGTTGAACAGGTGTCCAGCGTAGCCATCCACTAGACTGCCCGTAAGTCCGAGCATTTTCTTGCAACTGGATGCGATGACTCCTAACGCATTTCCCTGAGCAGTTACGTGTGCGAGTTGGTGCATTTCATCACACACCGCGTAGTCGAAAAAATCATCCATGTAGCGGCCAATGAAATCGACGGGGGCAGTGCGCCGCCATCCATGGTTGTCCGCCTGCCAGAGAGCACTGAAAAACTTCCGACGGGGATGGTCGCCCAAAGAACGGAGAAGCTCCGATCTTTTGAAATCCGTAAAATCTTCGGTGGTTAATCGATCACCTTTGGAATTGAATAAAGCTTCACCGCTGTCGGGATTCACAACTCGGCCGCGGTTGGCGCCTGATTTGGCGATTTTGTATGCGTGTTTCCACGCCGCACCCAGCTTTGCGGTTTCTTTCCCCATCACGAATAAGGTCGGGTTGCGCATTCTGTCCAACCATCGTTGGCGGGCGCTTCGGGAACTGCCTCTAAGCCGCAAATCGCTGAATGAAGTCGAAACACCATCCCGCACGATTTTGCCGCGACGAAGACGCACTTCATGAATTCCGTTTGGCGCCGTGCTGCTGGAGTCCCGGAATCCATCGACCAGAAAAACGCGAAGATTAGGAATCGTGCGAATGGCCTCTCGCGCCCATTTATTCACCAGGTGTGGAGGAACCATTGCCAGTGCGGTATATGGCTTGCGCTCGCTATGAACATGCACCGCACCCAATGACATCAGCGTCTTTCCGGTTCCCATCTCGCCAAGAACGATCGAGTGCCTTGCTCCTTCTTGCCAGGCTCGCACCAGACCCATGAGGACCGTTGCCTGCGCGGCAAACGGTCGGCGCAATAGTGTGCGCACCAGGGACGACACAGGCGCTCCGACCGGATGGAGAGCGGGAAACTGGGTCAAAATTCGTTCGCCTAACTCTCTGGAATATTGCTGCAAATACTCATAGACGGTTTCAGGTTGGCTCATCGAACACCGTTTCTAGAAAGGAAACTTGACTAACAATTCGGCGATGGGTGCTATGGGATATTTGGGTTGATTCCCAGCAAATCCGGCAACTTTATGGATGGCCAAAGAATCGGCCCGTTGGATCGTGGGAAGTCCAGCTCCCCTGTTGTTCGGCCTTCTCCCAGCCATTCCAGGAAAAGATCACGTTCTCCAACAACGCAAACAGGATCACAACCTATCCCGAGTAGCGGCATAAGGTGCTTTTCTTGTTCGAGACGACGGTAAAACCAGTCAGCCCATTCTGGACGCCCCGGCAGGCCATAGATATAGGCCACACTCGTCCACACAAATTGCGGAGACGAATCCAGCAGGTATACCTTCGGGGGGTTCGAAGTGGAAAAATCGGCAATCTCTGCGGAAAGGGCCAGCAAATGACGCAAGGGCCGGCTACGCCCTTGAACGCTGATTGTGCCGCGAAACCGCTCTGGTTGGGCGGCCATGAATCCCGCATACTCATCATCCCCGGCTTCGATTCGAAAAGCGGCGTCCTTGCTCAATGCTGCATTGATGGCGCTAATTTCAACATCAGTTCCCAAGACGGACATCAGATGCAATTGTCCGGGCACGTCTTTGCCTTCTTCGCGTTCGAGAATCATGCGGTCCAGCAAAACAGAAATATCCGTTGAACGTTTCGAAGTCGAATGGGAGAAATGGAGTTTACCCATTCTCAGGTGTGCATTTTGCATGTCGAGCTACCAAGTGGTTACGTCAGATGAATCCGTCTTTTGGAGGTGAGCCGCGTTTTCGAACGTTTCTCATTCGCGGTATTGTTCTTTTCTGCAGAGTCGGATCCCGTGGAAGTCGCCGGAGTTTTAACCGCGAGATCGTGCTGGCCATCATCGTCGGCCTGAGGTGCCTTTTTACGGTGTTCTAACACCTGAGTGCGCCCGTCCTCATAGAGCAACAGTAATTTGGGACTAAATGAGGACCACTTCCGGCTTATCACTGTCCCATCTTCTTCTTGCTCCTTCGCGTGGTGGTACATGCGCGCAGGGCTCCAGTTCGCCATGTGCCGGTTTTCACCCTCTCCAAACACTCCATTGAGGGCGCCCGAGGCTGCCAGTAAAGCAACGTGACCGCCATGTAGCTGGGTAATTGGCCTGCCGCGAAGCACAGTCGGCTGGCGAATAAGCAATCTTCTTGCTTGTACATAGACAGACGATTGCGGGAGCAGATCTTCTATGGCATCGAGAGGCAGTCCGCGATAGGACAATGCGGCCGGTTCGGAGATTGGAACGGAATAACGGACTTCGGGCTTATCTGTGAGCGCGGGTAAATTCTCGGAACACGCTAAGGCGTCGAGATAAGTTCTGGCCGCTTGCATCTGTTCGTCGGTTTGGTTAGACCGTCCTTTCCGACGTTTCGCTAAGACAGCTACTTGATGGTATTGAACCGATTCCGCGGCTGTAAGACGATAGACGCGGATGTCGGTAAACTCCTGTGCCAAGAGCCTGCTGCAGCGCTCAAGCTGCCGCTGCGGGATGACAAAGACGAGAACGCCATCCTTCTTTAACCACCGATGCGTGTGATAGAGAAATAACTCTTCGAATCTGCGATTGGACGATCTTCCAACCTCAAAATCGTAAGGCGGATTGAGATATAGCAGGGATATCGACTCAGGGGCACATCGCGTTTCCAGTGCATCGCCGTGAATTACTACAATGCGATTTTGGCGTGCCTGCTCGGCGCGTCCGGCATCGATTTCGATTCCGTACCGCAGACATTTTGTTTTCTCCAACAACCCTCGGAAGGCGATACCATCGCCAACGCACGGATCGAGCGCGGAGAAACCCGCGCGAGGAAATTTCAAGTGCGCTCTAAGGTTGGGAACTTCAGAAGTAGGTAGCGGATAAAAGCCCAGGATGAGCCTGCCGGCATTGCGCATGTAAACTCCTGGCCGTTACAAGAATTGTGAATTTTCGAAAAGCTGGAGGGTGAAGACTTAGAGGAGGTCGACACAATAGTCGTTCAGCAGTTGATTGAGAAGTGCTTTATTGCTGCTCGACATCAGTGAGCCAAGTGAACCTATATTGAATGGGGAGTGCGCGCGTTCGAAAACCGCGTAGGCAATCCGCGTCGGATCATGCCGTGCGGGATAACAGATGCCGTCAGGCTTGGAGGGGTGCAGTCGGAGCGCAGCCGACCATTGTTGTGCCACCTTGTAAGATCCGTTCACCAGACGCCCGTCCGCGCCGATCCGCATCAATCCCCCGGAAGTTGCCAGGTCGACAAAGCGTAGTTCTTCGGTCAACTGAAGTGTCGCCATCGCCCGATCAGCCAGATAGGCTCCTGACACCGCTGGCGCGCATGTGGTCGGAACACATGACTCGATGAAACAACAGTGGGGGTCGTGTCCAATGTAGAGAACCCCGTAAGACGACGGATCTGGACAGGTTGGATCATCGAATCTGTACTTACCTGATTTTCCGTAATAGATCGGAGAATAGGCGGTTTCGTGATGTCGGTACAGAATGGCGCCAGGGCTTAGGGTCAAGATCAGAGGATTTCGGCTGTTGAGCGTCGCGGTAGGGAGAGGATGCTCTCCTGGCGGATCGGTCATAGAGCTCCCTGTTCTCCATAACCACTTGCTGCTTGCACGACATCTTCGACCAAGCCTTTGTCGAGACTTTCGATGGGTGTTCTGCCTTCAAGTCTTTCATTTGCAGTAGTGAAAAACACCATCTGCATCCAGGGATCAAGCGCCTTCAGTTCTGCAAGCACTTGTTCCAGACCACGAACCGTTTTGCCTTCACCGAATTGGAAGCTGGGATAACTGTAGCCTCGCCTCCCTTGTGTCAAAGCAAGCAACTGTTTCGAAGCTCGTCTCTTATCTACCGCTTGTCGAGAAATACCAAGTATCTCGGCAACTTGCTCGGAGGACAACGCACCTCCTGCAACTTCCAACATCTTCTGTTTTCGGTAGAATCCCCTTAGCTTCGCAGCTGAAAAAGGATCGCTGAACATGATTGAACTAGTGGCCGGCACGGAGGTGAATGCCTCAAGTGCAACAAGCACGTCAGTCGGCGCAGCCGTAGCTCGCTCGATCGCCGTATCCGGAAGGCACTCTTCCACCGTTCGGAGCGCTCTCAAAACTCTTAATTGGAATGCCGGATGCTTCGTGCCCGCAATCTCCTGCAAAGCGCGATCCAAGAACTGGTGTTCAGCTTCCGGAGCCGCCTGAATATTGAGGCAGATTTCCTCTGCTTTGAATTCGGTGCTGACCAGAAAAGGATCGAGGTACAGTTTCAAACGAGGCTTCGTTTTCGCTTCAAGCAGAAGCATCTGCTTGGAAGTCTTGAACGATAGATCATGGCGATTCGGCGAAAAGTAGCAACATAAATCTGATGAGCTCGGCTCTCGCGAAAGCTTAAGTCCTCCCTCGTCTTTACGCATGTCACCAAGCCAGTCCTGTAGGATCCGCTCAACTTCCTCAATTGTTTTGGGATGTTTGGAGAGGGTGAACATACGGAGCACTTAATGGTTTACGAGGTTGATTATTCCATATGAGATGCTACTTCGTCAATCGAAGGTAGCCTTCGACGGCTATCACCATCAAAATAAAGAGGTTCTCTCCTCAGCTTGAGGCTCACCTCGATTTCGAAGCCCAATGGGTACTTCCCTGAAAACTGATCAAATCAGACCTAATAATAAAGGACGGAGATTAGGCTAAAGTCGAGCCTTGGACGATAGATGGAGAGTTACCAGTGCTTTGCCGTATTCATGTCGAGCAGGGTCAATTCCTTTGGTAGTTCCTGCTTTTCAACCATGACAAGCAAAGCTTCGCGATGCGGCGGATCCGCGAATTCCAGATTCACGTCGTCAGTCCTGTACTCGACGAAGTGGTGAATATCGACCCTCAGCGAACCGTCTTGTGGATGCAATCCCGGGTACGCAAGACGATATCCCGCTTGACGCTGCAAGTCGTGCTCTACTGCCACCCTGTAGAAGTCCATGGCTTGCTGCATCTCTGTTCGCATCTTTGTGCTCACAGCTTTTCCACCGTGAAATACGGGATTTCGTAATTCCCACGACCAATGCCGAAATGTTATGTCAAACTCCGCCCGTGACATGGCGGGATGTTCTTTGCGGAGAACCTCATATGCCTCATCACGGTTCAGGCCCGGAAACGACGGCAAATCCTTTCGACACTCAGGACATTGGCGCCGTACCTGCATCGTACCGGCTCGGTTCTCGAAAGAAAGCCACGAGAACACAAATCGCTCCAGGACAGTGATTGGGCGATAGCAGTATCTTAACCATCGCATCACTGCATGGGACAGTGCTGGTCGATTCTTCAAAAACGATTCGATTTCCCCAATCTCAGCATCTCCCAACGCCACGGGCATATTCTGTATGTTGTGATCGATCACTACCGCTTTTCGCACATGCCCATTTTCCGCCTTAACCACTAGCAATAGATCCTGCAACATCATCGGGGCCTTTCGGTGAAGAGAGATTGCGTCCAATACCGGAGAAACAACGTCATCCATCAGCAACTCATTGGCCTCGAGCCAATTCTGCCCTTCCGCAACGGCCTGCAAATGAATGTGATTTTCGTCGATGCGATTTGCGAATGAGAGATGGGCTGCTGACCCACCGTGATCAAAAGTCACGTCGCGCTCTGCGGAAATAGGGGTTTCCAGTAAATACGTAAAGCGATACCGAGGCATACCACATTGTAAGCTGCTCTCATCTTTGCCTCATTTACGGAACGCGCGCAGTCGCCATTGAATGTCACTTTCGTTGGCTCAGGATGACGAGCTTCAATAGATTTGTCTTCCGTCGTAAATAGTGACATGCAGCCGTTATATCTAAATTCTTTCTAATATATCGACGGTCTGCTTTATTTTGTCGATCTCTTGTTCCAAAATGGAATGTCTGAAACATGCAGCGCTTGTCTGCAACGGTGCAACATGATGTATCAAGGCTGAAGTGAGACCTGAGCTAAACGTTTGACACTCGCTCGATTGCAGTTCTTTCGCCGTTCCGAACACTGTTTCTCTGCATGCTGACCTCTGGATAGTCGTCTTCCTATTGATCAAATCAACCTGACCGATGGAGAAAAGTATGTCCCCTTCTCGCAGAGTCAAGACAGAGCCTCAAGAAAATTCCATCACAAAGGTCGGTACGGCCATCGTTGGAGGTGGCATTGCTGGCTTATATTGCTTTTACAAATTGCTCAAACATCGTGACAACCTTCCCGAGTATCTTCGCGACACCACACTATTTGAGTCGTCCGACAGGTTGGGAGGGCGAATCTACACTCAGCGAATTACAGAACGAGATGGGAAGCTTAAAGGCGTCGCGGCCCGGTCCGGGGTTTCTCTTCCGGAAGATCTTGAATTCTCTGCAGACTTTGGACCTATGAGAATCGAGCTCGACTGCCAGCCTCTACTTAGGAGGTTATTGAAAGAAATAGAAATTAAAAATCTAGCAGAGCAAGAGGACTCGTCTGAGCGTAAATCGGAATCTCCGGTGGAACCGTACTTGGAGGAGTTTCCAGCTTATGTATCTCCGCCCGGGGAACATGAACCATCGTACAAACTGACCGGGGAAGAGGCTGATCAGAAAACCCCATTTGATCTACTCAAACTCGCATTTGTACGAATTTTAGGCCGTTTGAATGCACCGGAACTTGACAGTGGGGCAGTCACAGACCGCCAGCGAGCAGCGCGGGACCATTTCGAAACCGAGCTAAGAAAAGGACTCGGAAAACTTACGATTAAAAACTCCTCGCGCCAACCTGACTGGAAGGGCACGCTCCAAGAATGGATCGATGGGTTAGGGGAACACGATTACCAGGCGATACGGGAATACGCGGAATTCGATGACATTCCTTTATATAAGATGGGCTTTTCCAATTTGCTCAGCGAGGTCCTCAGCTATGATGCAGAACTCAGGATTAGAGACCTAGGGACCTTTTATCATTTTTTGCCTGAAAACCCGAATGCGGCGGAGTGGTTCATTTTTTGGTTGCGCGCATTGAGGACGACGACCCTCGAAGGAATTCACGGCGGCATGGAGTCGATCATCGGCAAGATGATGCAGAAGATATTGAATCTTTTGGAAGGAGCAAGAGAGAAGAAACAGGCGAGCAGTACCACGTCACCCTCTATAGATGCTGCCAGCAAGGAGAAAAACATCCAACTGCTTAAGGAGTTGTTCACCATTGGTTCCAATGAAGGCGAGTATCGGTTTCGACTAACATTCCTTGATAAGAGTCCGAATACAGGAACTGAGGATAAGACAACAACACTTACCGTCTTGGCTAAGCGAGTAATCCTGGCATTACCTAAGGGACCGCTGAATACAATTGCTGTCCGTAGCGAAGGCCTTTACCTAGGTTCTGCTGAGAAGGGCTCTCCTTCGCAGATTTCAGCACAACGACAGCACTTTGCGGCAATTCGTAGACATCTTGATGCCGTATTTTCTATTCCGTTGCTCAAGGTGTTTGTGATCTAAAAAAGCGCTGGTGGGAAGGCAATATGGCAAACCGCTTCGCCACGAGCATTCCTACCCGTGAACTTCACTATTGGGCAAGCGAAAAGCCTGCAAGTAAACGTGGAATGATTATGATCTATACCGATCGACCAAACTTAACCTTTTGGGCGAATTACGTCGGTAAGACCGGCCGGCAAGATAGACCCGAGTGGCAGGAGGGCCCGCAGTATCCGCATAATATCGAGGACGAGGAATATCAAGACCTCAAACCGGAATGGCCAAGCCATTCTATACGCTGGCAGTATCCAGAACCGGAAGGTGCCACCGAGCATGAACAACACAAACGGATTCTAGAGCAACAGAAACAGTACAGAAAACGCCATCGGTTGGTTCTAAAAATCTTCGCATATCTTAATCAGATTCATCCCGACTTAAAGAAAGAAGACATAGAGTTTTGTGGTATTCGGGATTGGGGCCGTGCACCATACTTTGCCGCTTGCCATGCGTGGCGACCGGAAAGGCAATCGTGGACAACTTTGAGAAATCTTTCCTCTTTCGAGATTTTTTCCGACAAACCAATGTCTAACCGTTATAACAAAGATGAGAGAGCGAACAGTGACGATATTTACGATCAGAATGGACACGTACACATCTGCGGCGAGGCATACTCCAATTATCATGGATTCATAGAAGGGTCACTTCGATCTGCTCAGCACGTCTTGCACATGCTTACGCCTACCCGCGAATTCCCAAGTTCGACGCCTTGGTTATGTCTCTGTGACCATTGTATGAAAACCGAGGATAAAGAGTACAAACTAAGGAAGGAATCGATTTTAGGATCGAGCAACTTTATGTAGCCGATTTGCAATTTAGACTGGAGAAGGAGAACGGCACAAACGCTGATCAATTTACGAATCGCCTTTCCGCAGTTTACGCCTAAAGGCAAATCGAGATTCGTTGCGAAGGTGGAAATATATCTTGCGAATCAATGAGGTTTGCCGCCCTCGTTCTCCCAACTAGAAATGTCCGGCTCATGATGATTGTCTGCCGGCGCTGGGGGAGCTTGACGCAGCACTCTCGGCAGTACGTGATTCCAGTACTCGCTCCGCAGGTGCTCTTGCATTGTCAGGCTTCGATCATTGAAGTATCGAACCTGATTTGCCAGCGGCTCGTCCTGGAACACATCGGCGTCACAGATTTCATAAGCGCCGTCCGGAAGCCCCACAATTTGCTGAACGAGCCCTCCTTCGCACATGACCAGCACCCACGGTTCCTGCGGCTTTTCAGCCAATACCAAGCTGTCGGCTAGCGCTTGCCCACCGCTTTTCAGATCGCCAGTCTCTCGGCCAGCAATTACCAATCGCGCGGCGGTTACCAGGCGTTCATATCTGTCCGCCGGAACGATCCGGGAGTTCTCAAGCGCTCGGAGCGCGAATTCCTCCGCTTGCTCCTCACTCATGGAAGCGGGCAGCTCAAATTCGTTCTTTCGAAGCGCGTCGATCAGCTTCTGTAGCCATTGATTGGAAATGTTCGAGCTCACTTAACCTCCGTTTTATGATCATCCGACGTTGCGCATGACGACTAGTTGCAACTCAGCAGCTACCGTTTAAAGAGTGGACGCCTTCGGAAGGAACTCGGTGAGCAGTTGCGGGACTCGTTGCTGACACCGCTCAGACTCTTCTTCAGACAACAAACAGACCAGAAACGGCCTCTTCTCTCGCAAACATCGTGCCGCGCGATCGGAGCCATCGATCAGGACCAGCATTGGCTGTCCTAGGAGAACTCCGCATACGCACGCGATCCCTGGTATGTCGGGGTCAACGTGTTCAAGATGGCGTTCAGAGATCTGATTAACGCCCGGGATTGTTTCCAGGTCTGCCGGAGGGACCGGGAACGTTGTGCGGCCATCTGAGCAAATCGCAATGGCCAAATCGATAGACCAAGCAAAAGCACGGGCGTCGCTGCGCTCAAAGGTAAATACGCGAGGAGAATTTCGTTTGATCTGGCATTCCTCGCAATCCGCATGAAATTGGGTCGGTTGTGGTGGTCTTTCCTTGCACTTTGATTGATACGCATCGACCAGCAAAAACGCCTTCGCTAATTCCGTTTCCTGGCATAAATGGGATTCTTCTTCGCTCAGCACGTACACATAAAACGCTATACCGAGCTCAAGGCATTGGGCGGCACGATGAGAGCCATCGATCAAAGTCAGAATCGCTAGTCCAGCATCGTTCTTGCCAAGCTCTACCGCGATACCCGGAATCCATGGATCAACATGCGCCAGGTGCATCGGGTCAATCTGGTTCACCTGCAACACAGCTTGGACATGTTCGTTATCGAACAAGACTGGCTGGCGACCGTCTTGACAGAGTTGTAAAGCCAGTTCGATATCCCATACGAGCTTCGACTTATCATGCAGGCGTATGCAGCTATACACTTGCACGCCATCCCGCCGGCCGCGACACTCTTTGCAGTTTGCAGGATCGACAATGGCGCCGGGAATTCGTGTTTTTAGATATTCGATCAAGGTGACTCCAAAGGGTGAGCTGAATCGACTGGAAAACAGAGAGGAACTCTGCGACAAACGAAAAGAGGGTACGAGAAGTGGCATTGACCGAAGGACGCTTCTACTTAGCGCGGTTCGCTTGATTCAAAGAAGGCCGTCACCTTCAACTCGGCACTGAGGATAGAACCTGCCTGCTGTTGATTAAGAATTTCAGAACTAACCAACTCGGCAGCCACGTGGTCCACACGAAATGTCGCAATGCTTTCTTCGTGCTGGACGGACTGCAGCAGCTGAGCGACACGTTGCCGTTCGTCATCGCTGAGGCGAACGTAGATTGCCTTTTCCCAGTCGGCGAGTCGAGATTTCCAGGAAATCCTATAAAGAGGATTTTCGGGCATCGCCCTCGGCGGAGGAATAGATTTCATTCGTTCGTATTGCTGGAGTCGTGTCCGATCCGCCTCGGTTAACGCTTCCCGCCACAGACGCTCCAGTCTCCGTAACACTTTCCGTTATAAAAAATGAGATCATGATCAGGACCTACTAGGCATAACTCACCGCATTGGCCGTCGCAAGTCTCGAGCTTCAGGTCGCTTGCATAGGTGGTATGGAAGTATTGCAAAGGTCCAAGAATTGGTCCTGGTTCGCCCCAATCGTTTAGCTGTTCATCGGGCGAGTTACGTCCGTGAAATAACACAACATAAACTGGCATGACTTCCTTTCATGTTCACGTGAGCTCATCGACCGGGGGGCTTTAAGAAAGCACGTCCGTCCAGGCCAGAGTTACTGACGCTCATAGCACTCGGTTTGCTTGCTGCGGAATGCCCGTTTTATCTTGACGACGCAATCAGAATTCCAGCTTTAGCGTGGGCCTGCCATTCCCACCAACGGGGAAAGTCACAAAAGAGAAGTTACGTCGATTTGGGTTGGGCTGTAGGCTCCGCTCTGATCAGTTCAATGTCCCAGTCGCGTCCTGCTCGTACAAACCGAAGTTCTGCAATGTCCAGTTCCTCGGCAAGACGCTTTGCTTGCCAATCGAGCGCTTCCCGCAAGATGGCGATCAAGGTGGCCCGAGGTCCGCGGAAATATGCGTTCACCTGCCGTTGAATGTCTTCTTCATAGGCATCGAATTGCGTTTGCCAGCTGTCGGCTTCGACCCAATCATCGGAGGCACTGAAAGTCGCCCAAATCAGAAACTCCAATATGGAGAAGGGCCCATCCAGATTGTCGTTGTCCCAGGGACTTCCCTTCACGGCGACGAAGTTGCATTCACCCGGTCCTGACTCCACGTGTACAAGCGCCGGCAGGAAGATTTTGTGAAACTCTTGCGGCTGAGTAGCAACAGTAACTTCCAGTGTTATATGGCCTGGTCGATCTTCAGTAGCTTTCGCGTTTTCATAAGATATACCGTCCAACAAGACCTCGACATCGACGACCATCGGCAACTTCGCGTACCACCCGTAGCCGACATAACGCGAATCTTCCTGGTAAAGCGGACCCGGCATAATCGCGCCGGTTTGCAGTGCAGCTTCGAAGGTGTGCAAGTTCGGCAAATCCTGGCTGACAAGAAAAGCACCATCGCAGCTCTGCAGGAGGCAGTCCGTGCTGCGACCGAACAATGGGTCAAGAGCGGTGTCGCATGGGTCGGCGTGCCAGGTCGCCAGTAAGCAACTGGCCTCTTTCAGATTGATTCCCAGCTCTTGCGCTTCTTTCCAGGACGAATAAGGTAGAACATGGTGCTCCTGGCTGCCGATATACCTGTATGCAAGTCCTCGTGCTTCCTTGAGAAATGTGGCGAGAAAACCATCTTCAATGATCGATCGTCGATCCGGCAGTTGGAGATGAATATGGCCGGTCTCGAGCACGTTGAATCTTACATTCAGATCCGAAGGCGAAACATTGAAGGCGGGAAGAAATCCGGGAATAGGTTTGACTGCATGTTCGATTCGAGCGCCGTAGAAGTTCCAGTTATCATCGTGATGGCGGGAAAACTCATGCTCAAACTTGATCGCCCAGCCTACTTCGATTCCATCGATGGCTTCGCGTACCAGCGCTCCCGCGAGAAAGTCTTGCTGCGGCAACTCCCTACCATTCAGAAACACTCGCAGAGGACAAAATCTTGAGACCTTCTCCAGAGCGGTTATCAATACCTCGATTCTGGAATCCCGGTGGAAGCGAACCTGCGTGCCTGGAACATGCTCGGAACTCGTTTCGACTTTTGCGGACTTTTTGCCCAGGAAAACGTCGGGATCGATGCTTACCAATTCATTGCCGCTGTGGACTTCGACCGTTGAATGACACAAGGAGAAAAATCCCATGCCAGCGGGATCTTCCGCCGTCTGGGTTGCTTCTGGCCAGCCTGACGCTCCGAGGGTAAGCAGCTTTTGAAAGTCCTCGATGCCTCGGCCGTCATCAAGGACAGTGATCATTGTTGAAATCGGGGCCGATTCGTTCTCTTTCATCGAAACCAAAACCGCCGTTGACCCTGCTCGCCGGGCGTTCTGTAACAACTCGGTCCACATACCAGCATCATCGTTCCTGAACAAACGATCTGCTTTTTGCAAGATGCCGCTGTGTACTTTGGCAACGATCTTTGATGGCTTTTTGGGGGGAAACAGCCTTGTAAATGAGTTTTGCAAGAAAGCCAATAGATTTTTCATCTTTGGTCGGGAGTCACTCCTTTTGTGCTTAAAATCTGCGAATGTCAGATGGGCCGCGTCTTCTCGCGAGAGTCGACAATCACGCCAAAAACGGTGGTTTTGCGCGTGCGGAAGTCTCAAATCAGCTGTGCCTACTGGGGATTCACGCTTGAGATTGCGTCAGATACTCGCCCGTTCTCATTAGGTTGTCACCGAAGAGGAGGGGCTATGCTTTGTGTGATTGCTGCTTCAGTCCGACATACGCGTGTCGATTCCTGCTCGTCTCAAGGCCTCGCAAACTTCATGGAATGCTCTCGGATGGGTCACGCCGTTGTCGCTCAGGTATTGCTGAATGTCGAACTTCCAGACTGATTTGCATGGATGGTGCTGTTCTTTTGTTCGATCCTCAAACTCAGCGATGCACCGGTCAACGATGTACCAGTCTCTGGCTGGCATGGTTGATTCCTTTACGAATCGATTGGAGAGAACCCTGGGACGGCATGAAAAGGGAAAGTCCGGCTCGGGGGCGCGACGGAGCCGGGTTCTCTCCCTGCAACGGTTGAACTCGTGGCTAGTGCAAAGTCATCTTGCGCCGTGGCACAAGTTCCACCATTGAACTCAGTTGTTGAGTAATTGCGCTCATCTCGCGCGCCATTTGTTGGCGCAGGTCGACTGAGTTACGCACGTGCTCAACATCATTCTCACCCAACTTCCTCCGCAACTCCTCTACAATGCGCTTCAATTCACCATCATTGGTGACGTTGCGGTGGTCGAAGAAGGCCAGAAATTCTGCCAGGTTGGTAAAAGCTCCGTCGGTAAGCCTTTTCTTGCGGCCGTCTTTTCCGACTTGTAAAGCGTCGCTCAGCTTGCGAACCAGGTTCAAAGCTTCGTCCCGCAGCATCGCTTCTATGTCGCTTACGGCTTGCCGCATTTGCTGGGCCGCGTTCCGTGTCTCCGTCTCGTAGATCTCCCGATTGATTTGCTCAAGTTCGTCAGGAACGCGAATCCGCAGGTATTGCCATGATATCCAGAACCGCGATGCAACTTCTTCCAGCGTCGGATAGTCGTCGATGTTGAAGAATTTTCGTGTCAGCCCCCGAGCCGCCGCCCTGCATAACGCTGGATATTCGGCCAGAAATTGATCCACTAACCGCGCCCGTTGCCGTTGGCTCCGGGATAAGTGATCGTCAACTAGGTTTACCAGAGTGTGCGGCAGGAAGTGAGTGCCGGCGATGTAGGGTAGGCATTTCTTTCGGACCCAATCGCGTAGATGTCCATCGAAGCTTCGAATCGCCGTTAGCGTTGGCGAGTCGAACAACTTCTTGGAAACGTCGAATAATTTCTTATTCAGCTTTTCGGCTTCCGGGTCGGGAAACTGATCGTCATCCGCGCCAACCAACCCGAGGTTCCCCCAAAGTGCTTCCGGCACCTTACGACTGGTTCCCAGGGCGTGAAGTGATAGCTGGAGATAGACGGTGTTGCGCGTGAGATCAATTTCTTTTCCGCCGGTTCCCATAATTGAGACTATGTTCGGCGTAGTAGAGGTCTGCACAGCGGAAGAACTCATCGTTCGGGCTCCTTGGAGTTTCGAGAAAGGATTTTCGAGAAAGGATTCAGCGACTCTGTAAGCTTTGAATGAGCCGTGGTGATGGAAACCCGGTCAAGGTCATATCGTCACCATCGAGCGATACCAGAATTTCGCAGGCCTGGCGTGGAAGGTCCGTTGCGCTGTAACGATCGCTGAAAAAGATAATTTGTTGGTTGGCGGACCCGCAGAGGGGCTTGGTATGGCTCAATTTAGATTTCGCAAAACGTCCCAGGATGGCGAAATCGAGAAGGGCGGTGATCCGCTGAAAAAGTTGAGGACTGCCCGGGATATCGCTCCTGTCCTCACGTCTATAGTGCCATCGGCCGCGAATCAGTTCTTCCTGGCTATAACCGCTGAAAACTCCCAGTGAAAGATCAGCGCGTTTGGCTTTTACGAATTCGCATATCTCCAGAAGATCTTCTGCCTGTTGAAACGGTTCTCCCCCGGAGAATGTGACACCCTCAATACCCACGCAAGACAGAATCCAGTCGCAAACTTCTTTAACTGATTTTTGTCGATGAATGCCAATCGCATGCGTCAGAGGGTTCCAACAACCAGGGCACGCCAGCGAGCAGCCCTGAAACCAGATTACCGCTCTGCTGCCTGGGCCATTGACGCGGCTTTGGGAGATCATCCCATGCAATTCCATTGCTTGCGGCTCCCTTACTGCTTTTGCGTCTGCAGATTCTGTTGTTCCTCGGATTGATAAAACTCGGCCGTTGCCACTAATTCCGTTACCTTGCCCATCTGCAAGGCTTCCGCGACTTCCTGGCAGCCGCTCCCGTGGAAGTTATGCGCAAGCACCTGCATGCTGCTGCCGTCCTGCGCAATGAGGATTTCAATCTTTTTGGGCTCGCTCATGATCCACCTCCCCTACTGTGTAACTACCATGCGGGCATACCGCTTGCCTTCAATTTCAACCCATTCTCCGCGGCTTTCCAGTTGATAACCCAATTGCCGAGTCCGATCCAATGCCTGCTCTTCTTCATACGTGCGCTTCAGGTCATTCATGAATTGAGGCAGCTCACGATTGGCGAAGGAATCCGAGACCAGGTTGAAGTTTCCGTTTTGGTCCAGGTGGAACCCGATATCGGCTCCAAGGTTGGCGGTCTCGCGCCTGATTACGATTCGGCATGGAGTGGGAATGGTTTCGTCCTGCCATCCACGAACCGTAACTGGCTGCTCATGCGTTTCGAACTGGTAGTTCAAGGTAGTCAGGGCACGGAGCAAATAATCACCGTTGGATATGGCGGCGAGTTGTACTTTCATATGAAAGGACATGTGAACGTCTCCTTATTCAAGAGGTTGAGTGTGGGGTTACTTGCCGGCGGCCAGTTTGATGGAACGTCCGCTACGGGCGGTGGTCGTGTTTTTATCTTCGAATCGGTACAGCCCGGGGTAGGAAGCACTGGTATAGCGCCCATTCGCAAACATTCGCAAGGTACGCAACTGGTCTTTAGCGGCAATTCCCTCTGCTGTGATGAACTCGGCCGCTTTCTTCAACCCAATCTTCATCGTAGCGGCATTCTTGCAGCAGTTCTTGATGTCGCTGCCGCTCCAATCCGTGTCGTCAGGTCTCTCTCCACTTAGCTCGTATTTCGAGCAGTAGAGGTTCCAAATCGCATCCTTGGCCTCTTCATCGGGAAGGTCAAAGAAGAAAATGCCCTTGTTAAATCGCCTCCGCAACTCGGAAGGGAGTCCGGCGATATTGTTTGATGTCGCGATAAACAACGCCTTGCGCTGGGAGATTGCCTCGATCTTGTGGAGCCCACCGCGTAACCGTTCACCGGTCTGGCCCACTAACGACGCCTGCATTCCATTGAAGTTGAAGGCAATCGTAGGGATACCAATCTCATTCCCTGCGCTTTTTGCCGTGTCAGATTTGCCAGTGCCTGATGGTCCGACAAAGATGACGCCCTCCGCATCGTGATCCTGCATCCAGGTGAGTAACTCACCGACCATTTCGGTCTTAACCGGACTGCTCTCATTGCCTTGGCCGGCTATATGTTTCTCGATCTCGTCCAGGAATACGATGGCACGCGGTGGGTCACTACCTTGCAAAAGAAGCCGCAAGTATTCCTTTACGTTTTCATAACCGGCAATACCCTGAAACGATTCCCCTCCTTTCCACACGGATAAGCCTGGCGTTTCCTCGATGATCTTCACCTTTCGCTGCCACACGCGCGGCAGGTTCAAACCATTAAGGCTTAGCGACATCGCGATTGTCTGCTGCGCCGTGAAGACGGTCAGTCCAAGCAAAGCGTCCGTTGCCTGTTGGAGTTCCCGAGGACTGATCTCCGCCATGTCTGGATTCTGTCGCCGGCTGTCCTCGATCGTTTCTTGCGTAACTCGCCGCAATTCCTCGTGCGTCGGCAGAGGCTCGTCGAGAACAAAAACATGGTCCGTCAGTTCCGCCGGAATACGTGCGCCGTGAATCGTAAGTAGAACCAGCGTCCTGTTCTTTTCCGTCAACCAAGAACGGAGATTATGCAAAGCCTGTATCACATCGGTCTCACCGAGATAGCGGTGCGCGTTGGCGAAAAATACAATCGAGCCTTCAGCGACGTCCCGGGTCTTCATGATCGCGCCGGAAGCAGCCCGTGCTGCTCCAAAAGCTGCGGGGCCGCTCGTGCTGATTTTCAAAGCTGCTTCCTTGCCAGCTTCATTGATTGGCTGAAAGCCTTCAACCACATCCCAGCGCATCATTGGGAAAACATTTTCTTTGTCTTCAAAGGTGTGGTTTGCGATTAAATCCATTGTGCTGGATGGATCTGCGGTTGTGATCACAATGAGGGGTGTAGAAACCCATTTGGCGGAACGGAACGTATCTTTGAAGTTTTCCATCGCCGAAAGAGGCTCTTTTTTGCTTACATCTTTTTTTGCCATGAAACTGTCCTTTACCGGGATAACAAAAATGAAGAAGGTCAAGGGCTGCCGTGGGCTTTCAAAAGCCGCGCGAGTGCTTTTGAGTTGCTTTGAGAGGTGCCCAGCGGGCGCTTCGAAGGAATGAACGGGGTGTTACGAGACAGATTCGCCTAGGCTTTGGATGGAACGATTCGAGAATAGGCCGAAGAGGACAACAGAGGCGGTCTCAGCTATGGTACCGTTCGAATTTCCAACCTCGCGGGAAATAACTGTAGTGTAAGTGTCGGCTTTCCAAGGGTGCTTAGAAATTTTGGTGTTACCGATGGCTTACCTGTGTCTGGACATCTCGTTTAATGTTGCTCAGTATCGTACAATAATGCGCCGCTCGGTTTTGCTAGCATCAGATTCCAATATGGAACGTCATAAGGCGTTTGCCACTGGCGAGGCCGTTCCGGTCACGGGCGTTTATAGAGTTATTCACCGTGCCCACAGATTGCCGCATAAAGTCGTCATTCTGAAAGACCATCATTTCCCACGCTGCGCCAAATGCCAACAGAACGTACTGTTTGACTTGATTCACGCTATGCCTGACCTGTACCAGCATTCCATCTACCAGATTTACGAACTCCCTGCAACTGACGACGAAGCGGCAGCCACGACCTGACGTTTTCCAACAAACTCAAAATACACCACTATCCCAGTCTTAATGCTTCTTCAACCACTCGAGCACCGTATCCGTCAGCTTCGGATCATATTTCTGATTGGGATCATGGTGGAATGCATCCTGCTCGGAAGCGTGTGTATAGAGCAGGTGATCGGCGTGCGGCCACTCGATGTATTCGGCAATACCTGAATGGCGCGAGTTCAACTCATTCACCAGCAACCGATAGTCGTCGCTGCTCATGATCCAGTCATACTCACCATGCACCGCCAAGACCGGGACTTTGACTTGGTCCCATGCTTCGGCAAGATTCAACCCCTGCAATTGCTGAAAAAAGGAAGCCGGTCGGCCATACTGATGCTCGGGCTGGTCGTACCATATGTCTTTGAACTCGGGAAATTTGTCCAGAACCTGCGCAGGTGTCAGCTCTCCGTTGAGGTACAGGTCGTAAAAAGTAGCGTATTGCTTCATACGTCGCGAGATTTCCGACGGCGCTATCCCGCTTAGTCGCATCCGCCTGCGCTCGTGCTCGAGCATGTGTTCAAGCCAGGTCTTATACCAACCGCTGAAGACGACATAGCCGCGTACAGCGGGCCCCCCAGCAACCAGCGGTGCCACTCCGCCGCCGTTGCTGAAGCCAACAATGTACACACGCGAGGTATCGAGAAAATTGAATTCGTTCGTTGCGTCGAAGGCCGCACGATATGCCTTCAGCTCTGTTTGCCAATCCAGGTCGACGCATTTTGGTCCCTCACTTCCACCAACGCCTGGCTTGTTTACGCGAAACGTAGCAAGCCCCGATCGTGCGGCCAAGTCCCACATGAGTTGTGTCCAGCCATCGTCCAGTTTTGGTTCTTCGACAGAGTCGCAACTCAACCACGCAACTTCAAACAAAACCGGTATCTTCCCTGCTTTGTCTTTGGGTCGGGTGAGAAACACCTCTAATGGATACCCATCGGGCGTCATCACTGTTGACCGAAATGTATCGGCTCCGGGGATCGATTCTCGTCCCACGACAAGTTGCTGCGCGCTTGCAGTAAGTGCCGCTCCGACGATAAAAACCATTAACCGTTTGAAGTTCACTTCGAGATCCCCTCCCCCATCAGACAAATGGTCTCAACCTTCGCGATTACAACATTCGTGGGCACCTTAAAACAGTTTATTTCGATGCTTTTGGTAAGAAGTCCGACAATCCTAGGTAACACACAAGTTCTGCGCAATAGGAATGTCACTAATTTGCAAAATCTCGCGAACCGACTCGCTACTCGCAGTTTTTACAGCCTCTGTTAAAGAAATATCTCACCCTCTTAGCCAAGGCTTTTTGACCCTAGAGTTCAGGAATATGAGGAGGAGAAACGGAAGGGCCGATCCTGTGTGGGTGTCAGGCAAGGGATCGGGCCAGTCGCAGACTACGTATGCTTATGTATACCTTGGCAATATTCGGTTTTTGCCAATCATGCGTAAAGTTACATTTATTAGGCTGAGCCGTGATTGCCCAGCACACAACATGTGCTGTTACTTCGTTTTTCCCCTCGCCATCCGAGCCTCAAATGCCTCCCACGTTTCGAGGCCATGAGGAATATCGAGGTCCGCTAATCCATCATTTGCCATCGCATTCAGCTGACTCGACACACAGACAGCGAACTCAAGCGACGCCAGATACTCCTTGGCGCTTTCTTCAGACATGGCTTGCGGCACAATATGGGAGTTAATCCAGTATTTTTGATCGCCGCTAAGAAACTGCACCGTGAAGGCCTTTTGCCCGCCGAATAACGGCCCTATCGAAATTTCTACCACTGGTGTTGCGGTTACTACGTTTTGGACCTGAAGGTAGCTGATGCCCTCTGGCACCTGCCCATAACGATGATAATCGCATACGGCAGAACCTCGAATATGGCCGATGCTGCGGGTGAAGCCGCTTGTCGAATCAGCTTTCCATTGCTCGACATTCGATTTGCAATAGGCACAACGCCGCGCGAAATCCAGACATACTGGGCAGAGAGATGCGCGTTCAGCAGACTCTTTTGCGACCCTGTATGAAGAAAAGAACCGTCTGCTGCCGTGGCTCTCGCACAAAACGGCCCACCGCTCTTCTCGGTTCGCACGCTTCTCGCTTCTCCAATCTTCGATGATTCGGACCTTTCCGGTATAAGAGCCGAGGATACCGTTATCCTTGATTTTTGGCATAGAGATGTACACCTTGGGTTGGAAATTGTACGAGTCTGAATTGCAGCTATTTGCGGTGCGTCACTCTCGTACAGTCAATCGCCTCAGTTGTGGACGGAACAGCTTCGCGAAGCAGCCGCGCGATCGCCGCCTGTGCGGCATCGATCGGAACGTGGTGGCAAATGCTTTTCAGAACGGGATCGGGACAGCGCGGGAGTAGAGCCATACCTTGCCAGATGCCAACGATGTAGACATCTGGCTTTCCATCGTTGCCACACCTCTTCCAGACTTGCAGCGGCAAGACGAACTCTACTACTGCTCCGGGCGCTTCCTGCGGGATTTCACTGGCGCTTCCACTGCGAGTAGGGCCGGTTTTCGAGGCCGCCATTCCCGTGTTCTGTGGTTGGATGCTTGAGTGTTCGGAAATCCGGCGCCCATGCAACTTCTGTTTTTCCGGTAGAGACATGTTTGGTGACCCACTGTTTCAGTTGGAATGACGCGGAATCGACTTCCGCAAATCCGGTTGCCGACGCTGTTAAGCGGCGGAAGCCTTCTGCTTTGTGGGTTCGGCCGCTTTGCGGCTCTTCGCCCGAATACTCTTGAGGTCTAGCTTCATCCGCTTCGCTGCTACTGCGAGCTGCGAATTCGGCGGTAAAGTTTCCGCTTCATCGGAGATACTCAAATCCCCCGCAAGGCTGGCGACTATCAAGAACCGCTGCAGTTCGAACAACCCAAGTTTTCCCAACTGGGTCTTACCCAGTTCCACATAATTCACATGCTTACCGCCGCGTTTGCCCGCAGATTTTTGTTGCAGCCACTTAAATAGACGGAACACTGAAATGCGCTGTTCATGCGGCATCATCTCCAGAAAGCGGCACGCCACAAGATAGTGGTCCGGTTTTTGTGGAGTCTTGCTGACCTTATCGCGGATGGCGGCAAGCAGGTCCGTGCGGAATTGTTTTTCCTGGCGCTGATCACGCACCTTTTTCTTTTGCGCTTCTTTTTGTTTCGGCGTCGAGTACCGCGTTTTACCGGCATGAACGGGACAGGTTTCCTCACGACAGATATATACCGGTGGCTGGTTGGCCTCCTCCGCTATGCCAACCTCAGTAAATGCGCAGGAATCCCGTCCGACTACCCGGTATTCACCGCGATACAGTGTTTCCGGATTCTCCCCGGATCCGCCGACCCGAAGATGCTGGGACACGCGTACAACTTTCGCGCCTCCATCGGCCAGATGCGCGGCCTGGATTTGTACAAGGGCATTTCTTTTCTTTTGGAAGCATTCCGGATCAAGGCAGGTGGCCTCTGTTGCAATGTCGGAGAACAGCAGCGCCACGCCACCCCGCTTTGGGCATTGGTCGCATGGGCCTTCGCCGGCAATCGCTTCATTCAGCGGAAAAGGAGCCTGCTGAAGGTCGAGATGACAATGCGTCGTAATCCAGGAACGCAGGGCATCAAGACTGATGCTGACGGTTTGGTGAGGGCGCGCAATTACCACCTCGGCGCTCTCGAAATTGCTGAAACACACGTACAGCGCTCTTTCCTGTTGCGCCGGCGTGAGTCGTGACAGTTCAAACGCGTGACGAAATGGCAGACGTTCATTCTCAAGAAGGCTTTGGGCTGCGGGAATTAAATGCAGTAACTGAAGCCGTTCTGCGACATAACGGCCATCCCGTTTTCCGAGCCGGGCACTGATCTCTTCAACCGTGAAAACGGTCGGATTGTGTTCCATCAGCGCTGCATATGCGCGTCCTTGCGCCAGCGGTGGAAGGTCTTCTCGTTGTTCATTTTCAATGAACTGAATGCAAAGAATTTGCTCATCGGTGAGGTTTCGGACGATGGCTGGAATGGTATCTTTACCAGCAATTTGGGTCGCGCGCCGGCGCCGTGAGCCAAACACGACCTGATAGCGGTCCTTGTCTGCTGGGCTTCGACGCACAATGATCGGTTGAACGACATTGACAGATTTGATCGTTGTCGCCATTTCTTGCAAGGTGTCCTCGCGGTACAGGCGGCGCGGGTTGAACGGACTTTCATCGATTAAGCTAAGAGGCAGATTCAATACCCGTTCGCTTACAGGTAGAGGCATATGTTTTTCTCCAATACCAAGAATGAAAAAAGTGTTGAGAGTTACGCCCCCGAACTCTGCTTCAATGGAAGTCCATCGGGGGTCAAATGAAACTTCGCGGCTATTTCGGCTGGCAGTCGGCACACTGAGCGAAGTTTCTTCAACTCAGCTTGGGATTGCTAAAGGTCCTGGCGGGCGCAGAATATCTCGTTTCGACAAAGCTCCTGCATCTCACGCAGGTAAGCGATTTCCTTCTCATGTAAGGCAGCTGGGTAAACTGATCCGGGACGCATCCCGAGATATCCTGGCGGGTACTCGCGCCAGATCTTCCTGCGGCGCAATTGCTGCCAGTCCCGCGCAGTGAGCAGGTCCTCCGTCGGGCCCACTAGCCGGCCAAGGCCATCGAGATCGTTTGGGTCGAGTTTGACTTCACTGCTTCTTCGGATGAAGTAGGCCAGAGCACGAATGTCGTGCCTTCGAATCTCGATGAGTTCAGGAATTTCTTCCAAATTCGTGATTAGCGCGGCTATCGCGCGCGCCCGTTTCGTGGCCGCAGCATCACTTTCGGCGATTCCGAACAGCGTGTGGTCGACTCGCGGTTCTCGCGCAGCTTTTCGTCGGATTTTCTTTTGCTTTCGGGGCTGCTCTCGCACCACGCTAGAAGGAAAATCAGCGAGCCGAAATAGCTCAGGTTGGAAATCGGAGTTCGCCATAAACATTGACCGACTTCAACGGATCGCTTTAGGAGCTTCTCAAGTAGAACGCGTTGAGGTCATCTGAGACGTGGTAGCACTAGCCGTTATTTGTTTTTGGCAACCGTGTCCGGACTGGATTGCATTACGGGTTGTAGTTTCCGCCACACGATCTCGTGCTTGCGGAAGGGCCGGCCCCCCTGATATAGCTCGAACAGCATTCCGCCTGAGTCATAAAGTGCGTAGGGCAGGGGCATTGCACGTGGCGCGCGCGGAGAGGCAACAGGCTTGTCGTCCATGAGTGCCCTCCTTTTCACGCCCGAATTCTTTGCTCTAATTAGCCGCACCCGGTTGTTGAACCACAGTTGCGGCAGTAATAGCAGCTCCCTGCTCTCTGCGTAATGCTGCCGCAGAACTTACACAGGGGACCATCGCTCACCAATGTAGGAGAATCGGCTGCCGGATTTGCAGGCGAAAGCCCTGCATGGTGGTCTGGCTCTTTGGAAATCGTTTCTGGCAAAAATCTGCGCTGCAGCCAGTGAAAGACATAGTCTGTGACGGATGCTGCGTTCTGGATATCGGGATTGTCCGTCCAGCCGCTTGGCTCATAGCGCATATATCGGAATTGCTCACATAGGAGCTTGAGCGGCGCTCCATGCTGCAAGCTGATCGACACAGCATGAGCAAAGCTGGTCAGCAGGCCTGCTGCTGTTGAACCTTCCTTCGCCATCACGATAGAAATCTCGCCGGGGGCACCGTTCGGGTACATGCCTACGGTGAGGAAGACTTCATTACCGGCAAGCGTGAATTTGTGCGTAATGGAGTTGCGCTCTGACGGCAGTTCGTGACGCGACGTCTTCGGCGGGGCTGTTGCTACAGGCACCAAGCTGTGGGATGTAGCCTGCAAGGCATTCTCAGGATTCAATGCTGTGATTGCGGTTGGGCCTATCGACATAGTTTCACTTGCTCCGTTTTGCTAATTCGGTTGTTCGCAAGCGTGTCTCTCGGAAGAAAGCGGGAATGTGGAGTTTTCCAGGCGCAGCTTCGATCGCTTGCAGTACCGCTTGAGCCGCTCCTTGCAAAGTGCCTTTGCCGTAAAGTGGGGCACAGCATTGCCAATCTGTTTCACTACGTCCTTTTGGTTTCCTCGAAAAACATAACCTTTGGGGAATCCAGTGGCGGCGGCAAGCTCATGACTTTTCAACATTCGAAAGCGGAGATCCAGATACAATCCATCCCCAAGCGGTATCAGGGGAATAGCCCCGGAGCGCTCTCGTCCCTGCTTTCGGGGTTTGTCGGTAATTCGGGGCTCCACTAGGCCAAAGCGTTCATGCGTTGTGACCGTATCCAGCGGCTCGTTCACTGACTGCACCGTCGCCGTACCGTAATACTTCGTTAGGAACGCTTGCACAATTCCATAACCGTTGTTGGTCGTGACCGTAGGCAGCGGGCGATCAATCTCGTGGCAACGGGCATCGGTGTTGCCGTGCGCAGTTTCGCCGTGATTCACGGTGATGATGAATGGCCGAATCAATGCGTTGTGGTTCTCCGTTAGAACGGTTGGTAACGGCTCCTCGACTGATTTTGGCCGTCTGCCTTTCCCCTCCGGACCGCCTGCCGACACCATGAAGGCTTGCCCCTCCACTATGCGAGGTTCCACAAGAGCTATGGATTTTCGAGTCAGGATTGTGTTCAGCGGTTTCTCAAGAGATCGCGGGCTTGCTGCGCGTTCCGGTCCTCCGGCACCAATCACGAATGGGCTTAGCAGTGCGTGTCTTGGCTTCGTGGTGATTGTCGTCAACGGCTGTCCCACGGAATTGACACATTGCCCATTCCCTCCTTTATGGTCGATACCAATAATAAACGGCTGGATATCTTCGGCTCGGAGCGGCGTGGTCTTTTTGTGACCGGTCTTCGCTTGTGTGGCTGAGGCCGGATCAAGACCAAGATAACCTGCGATATCTATACCGTTGAAGATTTTCATCCCAGCGGCGACACGTTTCAGCGTTTTCGATACCAGAGGTTTGGGTCGGTCAAAAACCGACCTTCCGACAAGACTCCAATCAATGATTTCTCTCGCGCCGCGCCACGGTAATCTGTCGGCGAAAAGACCTGGCTGAGGATTGGCGCTGTGGGTTTCCTCTGGCCATGTGGGTTGGCCAATTCGCGTACCGATAATGAACAGGCGCTTTCTTGCTGTGGCATCGCCGAAATCGGCACAGCACACAATTCGTTCCGAGATGCGGTGCCCACAAGCACGTATGGACTGCAGAAATGCCTGGTATGTCTCGCCTCTACGAGATTTGAGCGGCTGACCATCGACGCCCAGGGGTGCCCAGCTCCGGAATTCAGGGACGTTCTCGATGATGAGGCTGTCTACGTAGAGCTCCTGCAGCCAGTGGATAATCCCGAACGCCGGCACGCGTCTTTGGTCATCCACAGGTCGGCCGCCAGCAGCCACGGAAAAATGCGTGCATTCCGGAGACGCGACCAATAGATGTACGCGTCCTCCAGGCACAATTGCTCTCGGCTGAATTTGTTCGACCCGCGCACAAATTTGCCGCGTTCTTGGATGGTTGGCAACATGGGTCGCAATTGCAGTGGGCCAATGATTAATAGCGATCAATTCCAGCTCAATCCCAAGTTCATCCGCGGCTTCTAACAGTCCGGCGGAAAATCCGCCGCCGCCGCAAAAAAGATCTACACAGATGAGTTTCACAACGACTCCGCATCTTCACTGACACTCATGGGCCGGGAGCCATCAACAAACAGCGATTCTTGACGCGGTGGACGTCTTTCCTTCTTCGGGACTAAACGTATCGGGTCAGGCACGGGCGCAGCAGTGGTAACAGCTAACCCGTGTTTCGAAAGAAGATTCTTTGCGGCTCCGATTTCCGCCTGGCGGTGGGTTTCGGAAAAGTGCTGTCGCAACCTATTGATATAGGGTCCAGCTGACTCCCTCATTGCTCGGCTAAGGTCTGCTCCCGTTTGTCGTGACGAAAGCCAGAAATTGTCCCCTAATTCAGCGCTGATGCCTGGCATGGCCGGATCAAACTGATCCATAAACCGAAAAACATCATCGGTGATGAGCTGGAAATAATAGTTGTAGAAACCCCGGCGGTCGAAATGGGCAATAAAGGAGCAGTGCTGTATAAGGTGGTGATACAAAGCTTGGGTGAACTGTTCGAGCTTGCATCCATTCTTGAGAAAGCGTAGCCAGGCCGTGAGCACCTTTTTCTTTTCGGCGGCTGACATAAATTTCTCGTCGGAGAATAAAGGCTCAGCTGATGCGATCATTGGTTCTCCTTAACCGCATTGGTTAACTGAATGGAAGGACTCTGGAGTACCGATCTCAGAGCGCGCAGTAACGTGGAGGTACGGGCATTGGGTCAGAGGCGGGATTGAGGATGAAAACAGTGTGTTTGTGGGCTGCAGCAACGTCGTTACTAAGTCAGCAGCGTAGCTGGCTGGCATTTTTCAGGCAGAACTTCCATTTGATAACTGCCCTTACGTCTCCGTCGCCTTAAGCGCCCATGTAGAAATAAAGACGTGATCTCATTTTGTCCGAGTCGATAGGCTTGCTTTTGAGTATTGGCTATCAAGTAACAGAGATCCCAGATTCGTTTCGCCGGCATGGTAGCGCAAATCTGTTGAAATAACTCAATCGCATGGCTGCTCGGATCGAAGTAACCTTGTTCTCCTCCGCCATGCGATTCAAGAATCAGCAATTGTCGTTTGCTGCGGTAGACGCCATAGTTATGAGAGCTCCCGGTCCATTTAAATGATAGTCCGGAAG
>Ga0070739_10001321_pt1 | contig 38228 bp, 40 predicted proteins | sample Coa_R1_7_FD_66445 | JGI IMG/M metagenome (GOLD analysis project Ga0070739, IMG submission 66445) | Surface soil microbial communities from Centralia Pennsylvania, which are recovering from an underground coalmine fire - Coalmine... | ecosystem: Environmental > Terrestrial > Soil > Unclassified ...
CTAACACCGCGCTCTGCCGAGGGACCGGTCTGCGGCGACAGCGACACGAAGCGCCGGCCGGACGAACCGAGTCATTGATGCGCCCGTAGCTCAACTGGATAGAGCACCAGACTACGGATCTGGGGGTTAGGGGTTCGACTCCTCTCGGGCGCGCCATCTTCCTGAAGACTCGGCTCTCTGCGATCCGTTAGAAGCTGAAGCCTCGCCGGGCTGATGCCGACCGCCGCGGTCGGACGCGGCTGGCCGGCCCCGGCGCGGCGGGCTCGGGAACGGAGGCGGCATGGCGCAGGTCAACCAAACGCTGGACGGCGGGCAGGTCATCGTCGATTACCTGATCCGCGAGAAGGTGCCGTACGTCTTCGGCCTGTGCGGCCACGGCAATATCGGCTTCATCGACGCCCTCTACGAGCGCGCCGGCGAGATCAAGACGATCTCGACCCGTCATGAAACCGTCGCGGGCTTCATGGCGGACGTCTATTACCGGGTCAGCGGCCAGCCGACCGCGACCTTCACCTCGTGCGGGCCCGGTTCGGCAAACCTGCCGATCGCGCTCGCCAACGCCTATCTCGACTCGGTGCCGTTTCTCGCCGTGACCGGCAACATCCCGACGGCGCAGTTCAACCGCGGCGCCTTCCAGGAACTCTACCGCCAATACCAGGCCGACTATCCCTCGACCGTGCGGGCGATGTGCAAGCAGGTGTTCCAGCCGACGCGCGGCGAGCAGGTGCCGCAGACCATTCGGCAGGCGTGGAAGACGATGGTCACGGGACGGCCGGGGCCGGTGGTTCTCGACGTGCCGTTCGACATCTTCAAGGAGGAGGCCGGGGCGACGCCCGACCCGCGCGAGTGGAGCGCCGGGATTTCCTGCCGCTGCGGCGCCGATCCGGAGGGCGTCGCCAAGGCGGCCGAAATGCTGATCGCGGCCGAGCGGCCGGCGATCCTGGTCGGCCAGGGGGTGCGTTACGGCGGCGCCGCGGAAGAACTGCTGCGTCTCGCCGAGCGCCTGCAGATCCCGGTCGCCGCCTCCGCCAGCGGCCTCGGGGCGTTCGATACGCACCACCCGTTATCGCTTGGGCTGGTGTCCCGCGGCGGGCTCTATCACGCCAACGCCGCGACCCGGCAGGCCGATGTGCTGCTGGCGCTCGGGGTCCGCTTCGACGACCGCACCTCCTCGTCGTGGCTGCCGGGCTATTCGTTCACGATCCCGCCGACCCGGCTGATCCATGTCGATATCGACCCCAACGAGATCGGCAGGAACTATCCGGCCGCGCTCGGGCTGATGGCGGACGTGCGCACTTTTCTGCGCCAGCTGCTGGAGGAGATCGAGGCGCGCAAGGCGCCGGCGACGACCCCGGCGCGGCAGGCGTGGCTCCGGCAGATCGACGGTTGGCGTCGGGAATGGGAAGCGGCAACGGCGCCCGGCTACGCCGACGATGCAACCCCGATCAACCCGCAGCGCGCGGCGCACGAGATCGACCGCGTGCTTCCCGAAGACGCGATCCTGGTCAGCGACATCGGGGTTCACCACAATTGGCTGCTGCAATTCTGCAAGCCGCGGCGGCCCGACTCGCTGATCGGCTGCATGGGGTTCGGCCCGATGGGGTTCGGCGTCGCCGGCGTGCTCGGCGCCAAGTTGGCAGCGCCCGACCGCCCCTGCGTGTCGGTGTGCGGCGACGGCGCCTTCTTCATGCACGCCAATGTTTTGGGCACCGCCGTCGAATGCGGCATCCCGGCGGTGTGGGTAGTGTGGAACAACTATTCCTACGCCTCGATCCGCGGCCTGCAGCGCGGCTATCTCGACGGGCGCGAACTCGCGACCGATTTCCGCCGCCCCGATACCGGCGAGCCCTACAACCCCGATTTCGCCGCGCTCGCCCGCTCGTGCGGGGTCGAGGGCGTGCGCATCGACCGCGCCGGCGACCTCGGCGACGCCGTCAGAACCGCAATCGCCGCCGGCAAGCCGTACCTGATCGACGCCAATATCGGCGCCGACCTCAACCCCGGCGGCGCCGGGGTGTGGGAGCTGCCGGGCCTCGGACGCAGCCGGCCGTTCATCGGCGGACGGTACGAACCCGGACCAGGCTGAACGGCCACGGGATGCGCCCAACACCGCCTTCGTCGTCCCGGCGCGGGCCGGGACCCACGCCTCAGCCGCTCGATCGTCGGACACGTTGGATGCCGGCCGGAGTTTATCCTCGGGCCGGCCTTCGGCCGGACCCGCGGGCCGGCACGACGATAACAACAGCCGCGGGAAGTCTCATGACTTCGCGATCAGGGTGTTAGATTCCGCCAGCGTTCCTACTGTGATCGGCTTGTAGGGGGCGCGGGGGCGGAACGGAGGGACGGCGGCGAGCGGTTTGCCGTGCGCTTCGGCGATCAGCGCGCACACGGTCGGGGCGCAAAGGCGGCCTTGGCATGGGCCCATGCCGCAGCGGGTAAACGCCTTCAACTGGTTCGGCCCCTGTGCCCCGAGCTGGGCGGCGCGGCGGATTTGCCCCGCCGCGATTTCTTCGCAACGGCAGACGATGACGTCGTCCTCCGCCGGCGCCAGCGCCGCCGGCCGATAGAGCGCGTCGAGAAACGGCCGAACTCCGCGCTCGCGCGCGAGAGCGCGGCGCAACGGCGCGGCGCGGCGATCGCACTCCGCTTCGTCGAACCGTCCGAGTTCCGCCGCGATCGCCAGCGCCGCGAGCCTCCCCATCAAGGCAGCGGCCTCGGCGCCCTGGATGCCGCCGCCGTCGCCGGCAACGAAAATATTGGGCAGGCTGGTCCGGCCCCAGGCGTCGACAACCGGCCGCCAGCAAAGTTGCGCCTCGTCCCACTCGTGCGCAAGCTGCAGCGCCAGCGTGATCTGCACGTTCGGGATGACGCCGTCGTGCAGCAACAAATGGTCGGCGGCGATGTCGCCGCCATCCCACGCTACCCGCGCGAGCCGGTCGCGCCCGAGCGCGCGCAGCCCGGTGACCTCGCGGCGCACCCGGATGCCGGCGCGGAGGATTTCGCGGATCATCGCCGCGCCCTTCCACAGCGCCCGCCGTCCCGGCCACAGCGCCCGCGGCAGCCGGCGGGCGGCGGCGTGGTAGTTGGCGTGCGGAGCGGTATTGAGGATCAGCTCGGGCGGCGCCCCGGCGCGCGCCAGCTGACTGGCCACCAGGTAGAGCAGCGGCCCCTGCCCGGCGAGCACGGTCCGCCCCGCCGGCACGAGGCCGGCGGTCTTGAGCAATATCTGCGCACCGCCGGCGGTCATGACGCCGGGCAGGGTCCAGCCCGGCAGCGGCATCGGCCGCTCGATCGCGCCGGTCGCGAGCACAATACGGGCGGCCTCGACCGTGTCGGCCGCGCCGTCGCGCTCCGCTAGCGACACGGCACCGGCGGGATCGATATGCCAGACCGTGGCGCCGGAGCGGTATTCGACGCGGGCGGCGCGCAACTCGGCGGCGAGCGCCTGGCCGGCGAGATAGTCGCGGCCGAGGGGCGAGCCGCGCGAGGCGCGCTCCACGGCGCGGTAGATCTGCCCGCCCGGCTCGTCCTGCTCGTCGATCAGCACGGTACGCAGCCCGAGTTCCGCGGCGAGCGTCGCCGCCGCCATGCCGGCCGGGCCGGCGCCGATTACCGCAACATCAGTGCTCATTTGGCTGCACCGCCCGTCCGCGGCGCTGGCGGCGGATGCGCATGCCGGCCCTGACCGGCACCATGCAGCTCTGCCGGTTGGGGACGCCGTCGATCTCGGCGAGGCAGTCGAAGCACACGCCCATCAGACAATAGGGGCCGCGGGGGGCACCGCCGACCGCGGTCTCGCGGATCGAATCGAGGCCGGCAACCAGTACCGCCGCGGCGGCCGAGGCGTTCGCCGGGACCAGTACGGTCCGCCCGTCGACCTCTACCTCGACGGTCGCCTCGTCCGCGTCACGCCGCAGCCGGAACATCGAAGCGCCTCGCCGAAAACAGATCGAGGGACGGATCGAGCGCGCCGGCGACGACCATGGGCGCGAAGGCATTGGCATGCGCCGCCGCCAACGTGACGCCGCTGTGGCAGTTGGCGGTGAAGGCGCCGGGGTAGCGCTCAGATTGGTCGTAGATCGGCAGCCCGTCGGGCGGCATGACGCGCAGCGCCGCCCAGGCCCGAACGATCTGCAATCCAGCGATGAAAGGAAAAGACCGCACCGCCCGGCGCGCGATGTTCCGCATCACCTCTAACCGCTGGCCGGTGTCGAAGCCGACATCCTCCTCGCTGCTGCCGAGCATGATGCTGCCTTCCCGCGTTTGGCGCAGGCTGCCGAGCGGCATCGGCCAGACCTGCCGCGCCCGCTCCGTCACGAGGATCTGGCCGCGCTGCGGCCGCACCGGCGCCGACAGCCCGAACAGCGGCGCCAAGGCGGCGTTGCCGAGCCCCGCCGCGAGCACGATCTTCGGCGCCGCGATCTCGTCGCCGCCGGCGACGATGCGGAAATCGTCGGGCGCCGCCGCGGCGTTGGCGATGGTGCTGTTGGGCAGATAGGCGCCGCCCTTGTCGGCGATGCCGCGGTGCAGCGCGTGCAGCAGGTTGAGCGGGCTGGCATGGCCGTCATAGGGGGTCCACGACGCGCCGGCGACCTCCGGCCCCAGCCCTGGCAGCATGCCGGCCAGCTCGTCGCGCGGAATCATGCGGTAGTCGAAGCCGAAATTGCCGGCCTCGCGGCGCATCTGTTCCATCATCTCGCGCCGCGCCGCGAATTCGTCCTCGCCGAGGCAGAGCTGCAAGCCGCCCGGCTGTTCGAGGCCCACGTCGATGCCGGTGCGCTCGCCGAGGTCGGCCGCGAGCTTGGGCCATTCCTCGGCCGAAAGCCGCGTCCAGCGCTGGTAGTGCGGCGCGCCGCGGCCCTTGCTCTGCACCCAGACGAGGCCGAAATTGCCGCGCGAGGCGCGGAACGCGGCGTCTCCCTCGTCCACCAGCGCGACGCGCAGCCGCTCCCGCGCCATGCCGTAGGCGACGGCCGAGCCGACCAGCCCGCCGCCGATCACGATCGCATCGAACCGCCTCATCGCGCCTCCCCTTTCGCGATCATAGCCGCAAAGGCGGCTGCGAGGCGGCGGGTTTATTTGTCCCGACCGCGCCCCATTTATGCCGGATGACGACCGCACTCGCCTGGACCTATCGCGACCAAGCCGTGCCGTTGGCGCGGATCGCGCGGCTGCGGCGGCTCGCCTGGCTGATCGACGCGCTCGGGCGGATACCGGGGACCCGGCTCCGCTTCGGCCTCAACAGCGTCATCGGCCTCGCCCCCGGCGCCGGCGACGCGATCCTGGCGCTGATCTCGCTCTACATCGTGTACGAGGCGATCCGTCTCGGCCTGCCGCGCGCCAAGATCGCGCGCATGCTGCTGAACGTCGCGGTCGAGGCGGGGCTCGGCGTCTTCCCGGTGCTCGGCGACGCGCTCGACGTGGTCTGGAAGGCCAACCTGCGCAACGTCGACATCATCGACCGCCATTTCGGAATGGTGCCGCAGCCCCGATAGGGTCACTCTTGCCCACTGCACCGAGAGGGTGCCGGGCGGAGGGGGACATGCTTCGACTATTTGCGGGCACGCTGCTTCTGGCGGCTGCCGCGTCACTGCCGGCCCTCGCAGGGGAGGCGCCGAAGCGCGGCGGCATCCTGACCTACATGATCCCGGCAGATGCGCCGCCGAGCTTCGACGGGCATCGCGAAAACACCTTTGCGACGATCCATGCCGTGGCGCCGTTCTACAGCGTGCTGCTCCGGGCCAATCCGGAGAATCCCGGCTCGACGACCGACTTCGTCTGCGACGTGTGCACCGCAATTCCGAAGCCGACCGATGCGGGGCACACCTACAGCTTCGCGATCCGCGACGACGTGAAGTTCCATGACGGCAGCCCGCTGACCGCCGCTGATGTGGCGGCGAGCTGGAGCCGCATCGTCGACCCGCCCCAGGGCGTCGTCAGCGTGCGCCGCGGCTATTACGCGATGATCGACAAGATCGAGGCGCCCGACCCCAGGACCGTCGTCTTCCGCCTGAAATATCCGACCACCGCGATCATCCCGGCGCTCGCCGACCCCTACGCCTTCATCTACGAGAAGCGCATCCTCGACCGCGACCAGCACTGGTACGAGAAGAACGTCATGGGCTCCGGCCCGTTTCGCTTCAAGGAGTACCAGCTCGGCCAGTCGATTTCGGGGGTGCGCAACCCGGATTATTTTCGGCCGGGCCTGCCCTATCTCGACGGCTTTACCGGCATCTTCGCCGAGAAGCAGGCGGTCCGGGTCGCGGCGATCCGCGGCGACCGCGCTGCGATCGAGTTCCGCGGCTTTCCGCCGGCGACCCGCGACGAGCTCAAGGCGGCGCTCGGCGACCAGCTCGCGGTGCAGGAAAGCGACTGGAACTGCGGCGCCCTGATCACGCCGAACCACAAGCGCAAGCCGTTCGACGACGCGCGGGTGCGCCGTGCGCTGACCCTGGCGATCGACCGCTGGGGCGCCGCACCGGCCTTGTCGCGGATCACGATCGAGAAGACGGTCGGCGGCGTCGCCTTCCCCGGCTCGCCGCTTGCCGCCACGAAGGAGGAATTGCAGCAGCTCGCCGGCTACTGGCCCGACATCGAGAAGTCCCGGGCGGAGGCGCGGCGGCTGCTCAAGGAGGCGGGGGCCGAGGGCCTGACCTTCGAACTGCTCAACCGCAACGTGGACCAGCCGTACAAGTTCAACGCGACCTGGGTCATAGACGAGTGGAGCAAGATCGGCGTCAAGGCGACCCAGCGGGTGCTTTCCACCGGCCCCTACGGCGAGGCGCTGCGCAACGGCGATTTCGCGGCGACGCTCGACGGCGATTGCCAGAGCATCGTCAATCCGCTGCTCGACGGCACGAAGTATCTCCCCTCGTCAGTCTCGCCGGCGAATTACGGCTTCTACGAGGACCCGGAGGAGGTCGCGCTCTACGATCGGATGCTGCGCGAGCCCGACTTCGCGCAGCAGCGCGCGCTGATGCGCCAGTTCGAGAAGCGCGTGCTCGACACCGAGGCGCACGAGATCTTTCTGCTGTGGCGCTATCGCATCGTGCCGTACCGCAGCTACGTCAGGGGCTGGAAGATCAGCCCGAGCCACTACGTCAACCAGGACCTCGCGACGATCTGGCTCGACCGCTGAGCGCGGTCCGGCGCGGCCTTTCCGGCGGCCGTGACGGCGGCGCGGCTCTTTGGTAGACAGAACCTATGACCGTCATTTCCCGCCTCGTCGCCGGGGCGCGCGAGCTTTCGCTCGGCGGCCCGATCGGCGCCCTGCTCGAACGCGTCGCGCGCCATCTGCCGCATTGGCCGGGGCACGGCGAGGGCGAGCCGCGGACCGCCGATCCGCGGCGGCGCGTGGCGTTTACGATCGCCGTCATCGCGCTTGGCGCCAAGATGGCGCAGGCCGACGGCATCGTCACCCGCGACGAGGTCGCCGCCTTCGGCGAGGTGTTCCAGGTGCCGCCGGGCGAGGAACAGCACGTGCGCATGATCTTCGATCTCGCGCGCAAGAGCACTGCCGGCTTCGAGAGCTATGCCCGTCAGGTCGGCCGGTTGTTCGCCGGCGACCGCGCGGTGCTGGAGGATCTGCTCGGCGGCCTCTTCCACATCGCGCTCGCCGACGGCCGCGTCTGTCCCGCCGAGGACGCCTACCTGCGCGAGGTGGCGCACCATTTCGGCTTCGACGCCGCCGACTATGCCCGCATCCGCGCCGTGCATCTCGGCCCGGCGGCGGAGCAGGACGAGGATCCGCATGCGATCCTCGGGGTCGCGCCGCACGCGTCGATCGACGAAATCCGCACCGCCTATCGCCGCCTCGTGCGCGATAACCATCCCGACCTGCTGGTTTCGCAGGGGTTGCCTCCCGAATGCGTGGCGCTGGCGACGGCGCGGGTCGCCCGCATCAACGCGGCGCACGACCGGCTCGTCAAGGGCCGCATGCGGTTCCAGCCGCAGGCGGGATGACCGGCCTCGACATCCGCCAGCGCCCGTCGCCGAACCACAGCGAGCGTCGTCTTCCCGCCGACGCGCCGCGGGGCGCCCTGTGGCGCGCCAACATGATCGTGCTGCACTACACTGGCATGCAGAGCGGCGCGGCGGCGCTCGACCGGCTGTGCGATCCGGCCGCGAGGGTCAGCGCCCACTACCTCATCGAGGAAGACGGCGCGATCTGGCGCCTTGTACCGGAGGAGCGCCGCGCCTGGCACGCCGGCATCGCGTGCTGGGCCGGCGAGAGCGACCTCAACTCCGTGTCCATCGGCATCGAGATCGTCAACCCCGGCCACCAATGGGGCTACCGCGAGTTCCCCGAGGCGCAGATGGACGCGGTCGAGCGGCTTTGCCGCGACATCCAGCGGCGGCGCGCGGTGCCGCCGCAGCGCATCGTCGGCCATTCCGACATCGCGCCGGAGCGCAAGACGGACCCGGGGGAGCTGTTCGATTGGCCGCGTCTGGCGCGCGCCGGCATCGGGTTATGGCCGGAGCCGGCGGCGGAGACGGCGCGGCGCCGCGGCCAGGGGGTCGGGGTCATCGAACGGGCGCGGGCGTTGTCGGATCTGGCGCGGATCGGCTATTGCGTCGGCCCCGGCAACGAGGCGGTCGTGCTCGCCGCCTTCCAGCGCCGCTTCCGGCCGCAGCGCTGGGACGGGCTGCTCGACGGCGAGACCGCGGCGCGCCTGGCGCAGGTGCGGCAGGCCTACGACGCCGCCCGACGCTGAGCGCTTAGATCAACGACCGTGATCGCGGAAAAGCCCCCACCCCTACCCTCCCCCGCTTGCGGGGGAGGGAGCCCGCCAACCCTCCGACGAAGAACCCTCCCCTGCAAGCGGGGGAGGGCAGGGTGGGGGCTCCCGCTGCCGAACCTGTCTTGCCGCCAAACCCGCACCTTTGCCGGGGCGTCGTGCTGACGCAGTTCGGCCGTCTCGTGCTGGCGCTGTGGCACGTCGTCGGCGTCCTCGTGCTGGTCGTGCTCTTCACCGAGTTCGGCGTCGATTGGCTGCGCCGGCTGGCGCGGCGCCTGCGCCGTGGGCGTGCCCAAAAACCCGATGCCGCCGCGGTCGCGGACGCGCATCGCGGCGCAGCCTGGCCGCTCGCCTATTGCGCCGAGTTCAGCCGCGCCGTCCGGGTCGATTGGAAGCCCTATGTCGAGTGGTGGCAGCGCCCGTTCCGGGGCGCCTATGTCACGCTCGATGCGCGGGGGTTGCGGCCGACCCCGGGCGAGACGGAGGCGCCCGCCGACGCCGTCAAAATCTTCTGCTTCGGCGGCTCGACGACAATGGGATTGGGCGCCCGCGACGAGGCGACGATCCCGGCGATTCTCGCGCGCCGCCTGACGGAGCTGGGGCAGGTCGTGGCGGTGACGAATTTCGGGCAGCTCGGCCACAACAGCACCCAGGAAGCCATCACCCTGTGGCAGCTGCTGAAGCGGGGCCAGCGCCCTGACATCGCGGTTTTCTATCACGGCATCAACGAGATGACCTGCGCCGAGCAGAGCGGCCGCGCCGACGCGCTGTTCAACGAGAGCCGGCGCCGGGCCGAGTTCAACCTGCTGCATCCGCAGCGCCGCGGCGACCTCCTCAAGGCGGCGCTGCTGACCGCGATGCCGCGCACCGTGCGCCGGCTGCGGCGGCTGACGGGGCTGGCGCTGCGGGGACCGCTGCCGCCGCCCGACGCCGACCTGACGACGATCGACACGGCAGCGCTTGCCGCCGCGGTGGCCGAGACCTACGCCGCGAATATTCGGCTCGTGCGGCTCTTGGCGCGCGAGCACGGCTTTCGCCCGCTCTTCTTCTGGCAGCCGGCGATCACAACAAAAAAGACGAAATCGCCCGACGAGCAGCGCTTTGAGGCCGACTACACCAAGGACGTCATTGGGCGGCGACGGTTCTACGCGGCGATCGTCGCGGCGCGGGCCGCGCATTCCGCGATCGCCGGAGCGGCCGATGCGGTCGATCTCTCGGCGCTTTTTGACGACCTCGCCGATCCTGTCTACATTGACGCCTTCCACCTGTCGGAGGCCGGCAACGCCGCGGTCGCGGAAGCGATGTTGCCGCGCGTCGCGGCGGCGGTGGCGGAGGTTTCGGGGCGGGCGTAGGCGGGGGTAACAATGCCGCTGGAGGCGTGGGTTTTGTTGGCGCTGGCGGGGCTTGGCGTCGCGCTCGGCATCCTCAACCGCATCCGCCGGACGCAAAAGACCGCCGAGGCCGACGCCAAGAACATCTACACCCTGTGGTAGCCCCGGCTCCGGCCGCCGCCGCGAGCGTCGACGACGACGCTGAGCTTGCGCGGCCATTTCGCGACTGCGCGGAGATCCTGGCGTGCCCGATCAGCGGCGGGCGCCTCGTGCCGAGCAAGCGAGGCTTTGTCGCCGCCGACGGCCGCACCTACGCGGTTCGTGCCGGCATTCCGGACCTGTCGGCGCCGGTCGAGGCGGCGCCGCGGGATGTGACGGCGGCCGTCAAGGCCTTCTACGAGGCGACCCCGTTCCCGAATTACGAGACCGGCGACACCCGCGACACGCTCCTCGCCAAGGCGCGGCGAAGCTATTTCCTGCGCGCGCTCGACGAGCAGCTGCCCCCGGATGCCGTCGTGCTCGAGGCCGGCTGCGGCACCGGCCAGCTCACCAATTTCCTCGCTCTCGATCCGCGCCGCCGCGTCTTCGGCGGCGATCTCTGCCGCAACTCGCTGCGCCTCGCCGAGGATTTCCGCCGCCGGCAGGGCATCGACAATGCCGCCTTCCTGCAGATGAACCTGTTTCGGCCGCCGTTCCGGCCGGGCAGCGTCGATGTGCTGATCTCGAACGGCGTGCTGCACCACACCGCCGATGCGCGCGGCGGCTTCGAGGCGCTGCTGCGCGTCGTCAAGCCGGGCGGATTGGTGCTGCTCGGCCTCTACAACCGCTACGCCCGCTTGCCGACCCTGGGGCGGCGCTGGGTTTTCAAACGCAGCGGCGCGCTTCATTTCCTCGACCGCAGGCTCGCAGGCGGACGGCTCGACGAGGCGCAGCGGCAGGCCTGGTTCCGCGACCAGTACCAGCACCCGCACGAGACCCGCCATTCGATGGACGAGGTGTTGCGCTGGTTCGACGATGCCGGGGTCGCATTCCTGTCGAGCATTCCGCCGGCCGATGGACGCGCCTTCACCGCCGCGGCCCGCCTGTTCGATCTGCAACCGCGGGGCAGCGGCGTGCGCCGCCTCGCGGTGCAGCTCGGCATGCTGGCCCGTGGCGGCGCCGACGGCGGCCTGTTCATCATGATCGGCCGCAAGCAGGGCCAGTAGCGGACGCCGCAACGTGCCGCGACGCCGATGATCCTGGCCGCGCAACGATTGCCGCGGGTGCTGGCGGGGCGGGTGCCGTTCTTCTACGGCTGGATCGTGCTGGGCTGCCTGTGCTGCGCCGGCTTTGCGCGGCAGGGTCCGGCGGTGGCGACCCTGTCGGTATTCGTCGAACCGCTGACGCGGGAGTTCGGCTGGTCGCGCACCGCGCTGTCGGGGGCGGTGTCGCTCGGCGGTCTGCTTGCCGCAGTAGGATCGCCGCTGCTCGGGCCGCTGCTCGACCGGCACGGCTCGCGCGTCGTGCTGTGCGCCGCCGTGCTTGTGACCGGCGCCTCGATGCTGCTGCTGTCGCTGACCAATTCGCTGCTGTTCTTTTACGCATTGTTCTGCATCGCGCGGATGAACTGGGCCGGCCCGTTCGACCTCGGCATCTACGGTGCGGTCAGCAACTGGTTCGTCGCCCGCCGGCCGTTCGCGACCTCCGTGGCGACCGTCGCGCAGATGGTGGGCCTCGTCGCGATGCCATTGCTCGCGTCGTTGGCGATGCGGGGCCACGGCTGGCGCGGCGGCTGGCTGGCGATCGGGGGCGTCACCCTGCTGGTCGGGTTCGTGCCGAGCTGGCTGTTGCTGGTGCGGCGTCCGGAGGATATCGGCCTTGTCCCTGACGGCACCGACGGGGACGGGACGCGGGTCGGAGCCGCCGCGGTCGCCGATGCCAGCTTCTCTCGCCGCCAGGCATTGCGCACCTCCGCCTTCTGGCTGTTGCTGCTCTATACGGCGCTGGTCTATCCGGCGCAGGCCGGCGTAAGCCTGCATCAGGCGCCGCACCTGATCGAGCGCGGCCTAAGCCCGACGATCGCCGCAACCGTCGTCAGCACCTTTTCCGCCTTCTCCGGCCTCGCCAGCATCGCCTGCGCAGTGATGCCGCGGGCCCTGCCGGTGCGCTACCCGATGGCGCTCGTCGCGGGCTGCCTCGCGGCGGGTTCGGCGGCGATGATCGGCGTCGCGTCCGCCCACGGCGCCTTTCTCGCCGCCGCCTTGTTCGGGTTCGGCGTCGGCGGCATCCTGACGCTGCTGCCGCTCGCCTGGGCCGATTATTTCGGCCGCGCCAATTTCGGCGCGATCCGCGGCATCGCCCTGTCGGCGCAGGTCATGGCGCAGGCGGTGGGGCCGCTGCTCTCGGGCGCCCTCCACGATTGGACCGGCAACTACCGCCTATCGCTGCAGGTCTTCGCCGTGCTGTCGCTGCTCGCCGCGGCGGCGGCGCTGACCGCCCGGCGGCCGCCGGTGGCGCAGGCCCGCCCCGCCGTCGCCGCGGGTGACGCGGCGGAAGCCAGCGAATAGACTTGCGCCAAGCTTTCCCTCGCGGGGGGTTCATATGGCCCTGAAGCGCATGGTGCTGCAGATCGGCATGGGCACCGACATCCGCGGCGCCGACTACACGAAGGCGGCGGTGCGCGCGCTGCGCGACGCGTTATGGCACAATTCGTTGAGCATCGCCGACGCGGTCGGGCTGCCGGTCGATGCGATGCGGGTCGAGGTCACGATCGGCGTGCCGCGGCCCGACCTCGTCGATAAGGCGGCGGTGCTGGCGGTGCTGCCGCACGGCACCGGCACGATCGAGGTCGTCGAGGGCGGCCTGGAAATGCCGAACGACGCCGGCACCAACAAGACCGTCGTCGCCAACGCCGCCGCGGTCGTGCGGCTCGACGTCGGCTGAGGAAGCGGGTAGTGGCGGCGAAGCGCATCATTCTCGAAATGGGCAGCGGCAACGACCTGCACGGCGGCGACTACACGAAGGCGGCATTGCGGGCGGTGCAGGACGCGCTGCACCACAGCTCGCTGACCTTCATCCGCACCTTCGGCCTCGACTCGCGGCAGATGCAGGTCGAGGTGACGATCGCGGTGCAGCAGCCCGACAAGGTGGATGCCGACAAGGTCAAGGCGAGCCTGCCGCACGGGCAGGTTACGGTGAGCGTCGTCAAGGGCGGCCTCGACGTGCCCGACCGCGAGGGCGGCGACGTGGCGGTCATCGCCAGCGCCGCCGTCGCGGTGCGGATGGAACTGCCCCAGGCGAAGCACTGAAAACCAGGAGGACGAGATGCCGGAAGGAAACGACGTTTTCGAGATCATGCACACGACGCGGGCGATGCGGCGGCTGAAGCCGGACCCGGTTCCGGACGAGCTGATCTTCAAGATTCTGAAGGCCGGGCAGGCCGCCTCCAACGGCGGCAACACCCAGCGCTGGCGCTTTCTGGTGCTGAAAAACCATCCCGGCAAGAAAATCGTGCAAGGTTACTACAAGAAATTGTTCGACCAGGTGGTCGGGCCGCGCTACCGCAACAGCGCGCCGCCGCCAGGCTCCGACCAGGCGAAGCAACTGCGCCAGATGGGGGCCAACGAATACCTGACGGAACATTACCACGAGGCGCCGGTGTGGATCGTCGCCTGCCTCGAAGGCGAAAATCCGGGATATTCGGCCGGCGCGTCGATCTATCCCGCGGTGCAGAACATGCTGCTGGCGGCGCGCGCCCTCGGCCTCGGCTCGACCCTGACGACCCGGGTCATCGGCGGCTACGCCAAGGAATGCGATGAGGCGATGGGCATCCCCAAGGGCTACCACCACTACGCGATCCTGCCGATCGGCTATCCGATGGGCAAGTTCGGCCCGGTGGGCCGTGGGCCGCTCAACGAGGTCGTCTACCTCGACGGCTGGGGCAAGCCTTATCCCGGGCTGGATTCATAAAGAAACGCCGCTGAGGGGGAGGAGAACATGCCGCGCGTGGCGCCGATCACCGGCAAGGCCGACGTTCCCGCCGAACATCACGCGGTGGTCGAGGAGGTGCTCGGGGTGTTCGGCCAGATTCGGGGGCCGTTCAGCATGCTGCTGCACAGCCCCAAGCTGGCCGAATGCATGGTCAAGATGGTCAAGTGGGGACGGACCGACACGATCGTCGAGCCGAACTTGCGCTCCGTCGCGATCCTCGCCGCAGTGCGCGAGCGGGCCGGCGCCTATGTCTGGGCGGCGCAGGTCAACGCGGCGCGCCGCGCCGGCCTGCCCGAGACGACGATCGACGTGCTGCGCGCCAAGGGCGATCCAGCCGCCCTGCCGGCCGAGGAGCGCGAGATCGTGGTCTACGTGCGCCAGCTTATCCGCGACAACAAGGTCGAGCAGTCGGCCTTCGACGCGCTGCTCAAGCGGCATGGGGTGCAGTGGCTGGTCGAATTGACCGCGTCGGCCACCTACTACGCCGGGCTATGCGGCATCGTTAGCGCCTTCGAAGTCCCCGCCCCGCCCGACGGCGACAAGCTGCCGGCATAACACCAGCGGCAGTAGTACATCATTCGTCATGCCCGGACTTGATCCGGGCATCTCTTCGGCCTTCGCCCGCAAATTCCGGCCACGGAGGCATGAGATGGCCGGGTCGAAGCCCGGCCATGACGATGAGGCAGAAGTCACCGCCTGCCCCCAACGGCATAAGTTACGCTCCGGTTTTCTCGTCTCGCCCGGTTGATCCGGCGACGGCCGGTCAGTGGACGCTAACCGGTTCCAGGTCGTTCTGGCGGACCACCGCGAAGGCGACGGCGCGGTCGGGAATGGTGGCAATCTGCGTACCGTCGGCGGCGTGGACCGCATAGCCGACAACCTCATCGACGACGACGCGCTTGACGTAGGCTACGTCCTGCATCCCCAGCAGCGCGAGATCCTGCGGCGACATCTGGCGGACCCGTTCGATCGAATGCATCTTTCCCTCCGGCGGCCGCCGTGAGGCGGGGCCGCGCAAACATTCTCACCCGAAAGTGGCTAACCGGTTACCGGCCGGAACGATCCCGCGCATGCACGAGCGCCGGCGCGGCGTTCGTCGTCCCGCTCTTGATCTCGACGGAGCGCACCCGGCTCTCGACCGGCGGCCGCTCCAGGTCGATGTGGAGCAGGCCGTTGTCGAGCGCCGCGCCGCGCACCTCGATGCCCTCGGCGAGGACGAAGGCGCGCTGGAACTGCCGCGCCGCAATGCCGCGGTGGAGGTAGACGCGATTATCCTCCTCGGCCTGCTTGCCGCGGATGACGAGCTGGTTCTCTTCCAGCGTGATCGAGAGGTCCGCCATCGCGAACCCGGCGACGGCCAGGGTGATGCGCAGCCCGCTGTCGCCGACCTGCTCGATGTTGTACGGCGGATAGCCGTCGCCGGAGGCTTTCGAGACGCGGTCCAAGGTGCGCTCGAAATGGTCGAAGCCCAGCAGCAGCGGCGAATTGAACAGCGACAACCGCGTCATCGTCGATCTCCCCGTGCGAGCGAGAGACTGGCCGGGCCCGGCAGCGGCACCCGGTGCGGTTGATATGGGAGCCGGCGACGCCGCCATCAAGGAACCCCAGGAGAAGACAAAAGAGGCTTCGATGACGGGGGTGCTTCCCCTGACGGCCGGCCCGCCCCATATTCGCGCGGATGACAAACCTTGCATCGCTGCGGACGGGGACGGCCATGCCGCTACGGTTGCCGAACTGGCGTATTCTGCTGTCGCTGTTCTTCTGCACCGCCATGGTGCTGGCGCCGGTGCTCGCCGAGGCGCGCGCCGGCAGCTCGTTCGGCGGCGGCCGCTCGTTCTCCTCGGGGATGGGTAGCCGCGGCTCGCGTACCTACGAGAACAACGGCGCGCAGCCGCTGAACCGCAGCATGACGCCGGCACCGGCGCCAAGCGCCCCCGGCTACGGCACCCCGGCCTATGGCGGCAGCTTCTTCTCGCGCCACCCCTTCCTGACCGGGCTGATGGGCGGCTTCCTTGGCTCGATGCTGTTCGGCGGCGGCTTTTTCGGCCACGCGCTGGGCGGGTTGCTGACCCTGGTGATCGTCGGCTTCCTGATCTTCTTCGTGATCCGGCTGCTCGCGGGCGGCGGCCGCGCCGCCTTTGCCGGGGGCGGCGGCCTGATGCCGCGCTCGGTCGGCGCTGCGGCGGCGCCGGCAGCGCATTTCCGCGGTCGCGACGTCGGGGTGGCCGACGCCGATCTGAACGCCTTTCAGATGATCCACGCGGCCGTGCAAGAGGCCTGGAGCCGCGGCGACCTTGGCCGCCTGCGCCGGCTGATGACCCCGGAGATGGTCGGCTATTTTTCGGAAGAGCTGACGAAGAACGCGAGCCAAGGGGTCCAGAACATCGTTTCGGACGTGCGCCTGTTGCAGGGGGACGTGACCGAATCGTGGGAGGAAGGCGACATGCAGTACGCCACCGCCCATATGCGCTGGTCGGCGATCGACTACGTCGCCCGCATCGGCCGCGACCCCGGCGACGCCAGCGCGGTCGTCAGCGGCAACCCGCGCACCCCGGTCGAGGCCGAGGAAGTGTGGACCTTCGTCCGCCGCCGCGGCGGCGACTGGCTGCTCTCGGCGATACAGCAGGTCTGATCGCCGAGGATGCTCCCGTCATCCCTCGCGCGTCTGCGCGAGGTACCAGTCGAGGATCTGCTCGCCGGTCCACCACACCACGTCGGCATGGGCGCGGATGTGGGCGAGCGCTTCGCGGAAGTACCGGAGGCGGTGCGGCGCCCCCATGATGTAGGGGTGCACGACCAGCGCCATGACCCGCGCCGAGCGGGCGGCATCGCGGTAGAGCTGGTCGAACTGGTCGATGGCGCGGTCGCGGTACTCGCTCGCCTTGTGATGCTGGATCAGCATCATCGCGACGTCGTTGCACTCCTGGGTGTAGGGGATGTTGACGAGCGGTCTCGCCCGCGTCTGCAGCACCGTCGGCTGGTCGTCGAGCACCCAGTCGCAGACGTAATCGTAACCTTCCTCGGCGAGGAGGTCGGGCGTTTCCCACGTCTCGGTGAGGCCGGGGCCGAGCCAGCCGCGCGGGCCACGGCCGGCGGCGGCGCGGATCGCGGCGGCGGTCCTGCGGATGTCGTCGCGCTCGTCGGCGACCTTCTGCATGTTCTTCTGGCTATAGCCGTGGCCGACGAATTCCCAGTCGCGCTCACGCGCCGCCCGCACGATCGCGTCATAGCGCGCGATGGCGGAGCCGTTGATCGCCAGCACCGCCGGGATCGCGAACTCGTCGAACACGTCGAGCATGCGCCAGAAGCCGACGCGGTTGCCGTATTCGTGCCAGCACCAGTTCGGGATGTCGGGCATCGGCGCGCCGCCCGCGGGCGGCGTCAGCACGGTGCGCGGCATCGTCTCGTTGATGTCCCACTCCTCGACATTGACGATGACCCACACCGCCAGCCGCGCGCCGTTCGGCAGCGTCAGGGCCGGACGTTCGGCAATCGCAGAATAGGCAAGGCGTTCGGCCGGCATCATCGGCATTGTCCGCGGTCTCCTACTCTACAACGTCGTCGGCCTGTGCCAGCAGCAATGGCGGCAAGGCGATGCCGAGCGTCTTGGCGGTTTTGGCATTAAGGGCAAGAGCGAACTTGGTCGGCTCTACGATGGGGAGATCGGCCGGCCTCGCGCCCTTCAGGATGCGGCCGATATAGTTGCCGGCCTGACGGTAGGCGTCGTTGTAGTCGGTGCCGTAGCTCGCAAGGCCGCCGATATCAACGAATTCGCGCTGTTGGTAAATCGCCGGAAGCTTGTATTGCGCGGCAAGCTCAACGAGGCGTTGCTGATTGGCGGCCAGAAATGGGTCTTGGGCGACGAGCAGCGCCCCAGCGTTGAGGTTGGCCGCCTTCGCGACCGCCGCGTCGATCTCCGCTGTGGTGGATGTCGCTTCGATCTCCACACGCACGCCTAGCGATTGCGCCGCGGTCTCGATCTCTCTTTTTTGACGTGCAGCGGCCGGATAGTGGGGGTTGACCAGCGCCGCGACAAGCGCGGCGCCGGGCGCCAGCTCGTGGAGGATCTGCAGGCGCTTCGCCTCGAGTGCGGCGCCAAGCAGCGTAACGCCGGTGACGTTGCCGCCAGGGTGGGCAAGGCTTGCGACCAGCCCCGTCGCCACCGGGTCAGCGCCGCTGAGGAAGACGATCGGTAAGGTGGAAGTAGCTGTCTTGGCCGCCTCGGCCGGCTCCGTGCCGCCAACCGCAAGGATCAGCGAAACCTTGCGATCGATCAATTCGGCGACGAGGCCGGGCAGACGCTCGTAATGGCCCTCCGCGGCGCGCGGTTCGATCGTGACGTTTTCGCCAACAGTAAAGCCTTGCTCCTTCAGCCCTGCCGCCACCGCGGGGGTGAACTGCTTGATGTTGTAATTTAGCGAACCGCCGTGCAGGAAGCCAACTATGGCGGTCGCCGACCGCTGCGCCTGCGCCGAGAGCGGGCAGCCGAGGGCGGCGCCGAGAGTTCCCAGAAACGTGCGGCGCCTCATTTGGCCGATTGATACCAGTTGAGGATTTCTTCCCCGTTCCAGTGCAGTACGCCGCTGTGCTTGGCGACGTGGTCGTAGACCTGTTCGAGGTATTTGATGCGGTGGGGTTGGCCCGAGATGTAGGGGTGGATCGCGATCGCCATGATTTTCGCCCGCTCCGCGCCCTCCTGATGGAGCCGGTCGAAGGTGTCGATGCAGCGGCGGGTGAAATATTCGCTCTCGTGGTGCTGCACCAGCATCATCGGGATGTCGTTGAGTTCGACCGTGTAGGGCAGGGTCACAAGCGGGCCGTTGTTGGTGCGGATTTCGGTCGGCTCGTCGTCGTAGACCCAGTCGCCGATGTATCTGATGCCGGCGGCGGCGAGCAATTCCGGGGTCTCGTAGGTCTCGGTCAGGCCGGGGCCGAGCCAGCCGACCGGCTTCTTGCCGGTGAAGCGCTCGATGACCGAGACGGAGCGGTCGATCATCGCCTTCTGGTTCTCGATCAGGTGCATCGGCCCCTGCTCGTAGGCGTGGCCCATGAACTCCCAGCCAGCCTCGTGCGCGGCGCGGGCGACTCGCTCGTAGTCCTCGCAGACGCGGGCGTTGATCGACAGGGTCGGACGGATGCCGAGGCGGCGGTAGAGATCGAAAAAGCGCCACACGCCGACGCGCATGCCGTACTCGTGCCACGACCAGTTCGGCACGTCCGGCAGCAATACCTGGCCGGTCGGCGCCGGCAGGACCTGCCGCGCCATCGGCTTCGCGATGTCCCAGAATTCGAGGTTGACGATCGTCCACACGACGAGCCGGGCGCCGCCCGGCAGGCGCAGGGGCGGGCGATCGACGACCGCCGAATAGGCGACGCGCTCGCGCGGGATCATTGCGCCCGCTCCTTCATCGCCGCCTCCGCCCGCCGCCCGATCTCCTCGGGCGGCACGTCCTCGATGTGGGTCGAGATGTGCCAGACATGGCCGCCCGGGTCCTCGAAGGTGCCGAGGCGGTCGCCGTAGAACTGGTCCTGCACCGGACGCACGACCCTGGCGCCGGCCGCCACCGCCTTGGCCGCGGTCGCGTCCACGTCCGCGACGTAGAGATGCAGGCTGACCGGCGAGCCGCCATAGGCGGCCGGCGCGCGCGCGTTCATCGGCGGGTGTTCGTCGGCCAGCATCACCACCGAAGTGCCGATGACCAGCTCGGCATGGCCGACCTTGCCGTCCGGCCGCACCAGCCGCATGCGCTCCTCGGCGCCGAACGCTCGCCGATAAAAATCGATCGCCGCCGCCGCGTCGGGGACGATCAGGTAGGGCGTCAACGTAGAATACCCGTCGGGGATCGGCTTCACGGGGGACATCGGCTTCTCCAGCTGCATTGGCTCCAACCTCTACCTCCGGCCGGCGCTTCGCAAGGCAGCGATGCAAATGAAGCGTTTGCCGCAGACTGGAATGAGATTGTGCATTGCAGCATTAGCCACTCAAACAAGCCGAAGGGGCGGCTCGAATGAGGATGCAGCGTACGCGTGGAAATGTGTTCGTCGGCAATCTGCCGACGGGGTTCAGCGAAGAGCAGCTGGCGCAGGTGTTCGATCCGTTCGGGATCGTGCTCAGCGCGACGATCGCGCGCGACCCCGAGACCGGAAAGCGGCTGCGCCACGGCTTCGTCGATATCGCGACGGAGCGGGCGGCGAAGCTCGCCGTCGACGGGCTGAACGGGACCGAGGTCTCCGGCCGTAAGCTGTCGGTGCAGATCAGCGAGCGGCCGGCGAAAAAGGCAAAGCCGGGCGCGCCCGCGCGGCGCCCGACTTTGCGCGGCGACGCGACGGCGCGGGGGCCGGCGGCCCCGGTCGCGGCGCGTAAGAGCCCGACCTTTCAGGTCGAACGCCGCTCCCTTCCCCGCCGGGCGTGACGCGGCCTTACGGCTTCAGCAGAACCGAGCCGTTCTCGATCCTGACCTGGTAGCAGCGCACGTCGGCCGAGACCGGCCCGTCGATGAGCTTGCCGGTGCGCATATCGAACCGCGCGAAATGCAGCGGGCACTCGATCGCGCAACCGTCGAGCCGGCCGCGAGACAGCGGCGCGTTGCGGTGGCCGCACATGTCTTTCAGCGCATAGAAGGCGCCATCGACGTTTGCGAGAACGACGCGCTCGCGCTCGACCGCGACGAATTTCATCTCGCCCGGCGCGAGGTCGCTCACCTTCGCGACCGGCACAAAACCGTCAGCCGCGGCGGTCATACCGGAAGGCGCACGTAGCCCCGGGTGCTCGCCCTCGTCGTCGTCCCGGCGAAGGCCGGGACCCACCCGTCGGACGCTCGAACGTTGGCGAAGTGGATACCGGCCTTCGCCGGTATGACGACAGGCAAGTGGGTGGACGCCTCAAGAACCTCCCATGCACCTAGTTCAGCGTGAAGCGGAACATCTTGGCGGCGTTTTCCGAGGTGATCTTGCGCAGGTCGTTCTCGGAGACGCCCTCGAACATGCGGGCGAGGAATTGCTGCGAGCGCGGGAAGGTCGCTTCCGCGTGCGGATAATCGCTGCCCCACAGCATGTTCTCGACGCCGATGTAATCGCGCAATTTGACGCCGATGTCGTCTTCCATGAACTCGACGAACATGTTGCGCTTCCAGTAGTCGCTCGGCATCAGGCCTTCGCGCGACTTCCAGCCCTTGGTGAAGACCGGACGCTCCATGTAGGTGAAGTCCATCTGCTTGAGCCAGTGCGGGATCCACGACGCCTCGTGCTCGACCGAGCCGATCTGCAGCCGCGGGTAGCGATCGAAAACGCCGGCGAACAGCATTGACCCGAGCGAATAGCGCACCCAGAAATCGGTCGTCGAACGCCCCGCGCCGGTCATTTCGGCGACGTTCATCGTGAATTCGTTGGCCGGCACGCCGTGGCGCGGCGTCGCGATATGCAGGAGCAGCGGCATGTTGGCGTCTTGCGCCGTCCACCAGAAGCGCTCGTAGATCGGGTGGCGGTAGGGCTTGTCGGGCAGCGGCGACACCGGGATGAAGGCGCCGACGAGGCCGAGCTTGGCGACCCGCTCCAATTCCTGGCACGCCTCGTCGACATCATCGACGTTGAGCATTGCGATGCCCTTGAGGCGGTCGGGATGCGCGTTGCAGAAATCGGCGATCCAGTCGTTGTAGCAGCGGCAGATCTCCGTCAGCAGCGCGCTGTCCGGGATGCGGTACCAGAACAACCCCTGGCTCGGCTGCAGGACCGATCCCCAGATGCCGTCCTCCTCGTTCTCGGCGATCATCGCGTCGGCGTCGTAGGCGCCCCGGCGCACATCCTCCCAGACGCCGAGGAAGTCGATCTGCGACGGGTCCTCGAAGCGCTGCCCCGCCTGCATGACAGCGCCGAGCGTACCGACCTGCTGACCGTCGAGCATCCAGGCGTCGTACTCACGGCCGGTCGGCGTCTTGCGCCGCTCCATCCGCGGCGCCCGGTCCCGAAACCGCGGCTCGATGCGGCTCGTATACATATCCGGCGGCTCGACGATATGGGAGTCGGCCGAAATCAGTTTCCAACCAGCCATGCCTCACCTCCTCCGTTGCACCGGCGCCGCCGGCCTTGTCCGCTCCGATCCTTGAGGATTCGCTCCCTCTTTTTCCCGGCGCCGCTCTAGGCGTGGTTGAGACGGTATTCCCGCCGGCCTACCGAATCAAGGCAAGTGCCGAACCTTATCGCAGGCCCGTGTACTTGTCCCATTCGCGGGCGAATTCGGTGCGGCTCTTCAGGAAGCTTTCCCAATCCGTCGGCATCAGCAATTTGAGCTTGTCGAGCGGCTCGCCGCCGGGGGGCGGCGCGGCGCCGTCGCGCGCCGAATGAAGATAAAGGTTGTCCGACATCGCCTTCTGCCCGAGGTCGGAGAGGAACCAGTCGATATAGAGGCGGGCGGCGTTCGGGTGCGGCCCCGAGGTCGGGAGGCCCCAGCTCTCCGGCGTCGCCGGCAGCCCGTCGGCCGGGGCCACGAAACCGACCGGCGCCCCCTTCTTCTTCCATTCGAGATAGCCGGAATACTGCGCCGTGTGGATGATCTTGTCCTGCTGGTTGACCAGACGGTCGAACTGCTGGACGTAGGAATCAAAGCCTTTCGGCTTCAACGCGCCGAACTTCTTCCAGTATTCGGGACCGTAAAGCCGCCGCAGCTCGAACCAGGCGACATGCTGAAGTCCGGAAGTGGACAATTTCACCGTGATCGCGTCGGTCCATTTCGGGTCGATCGCGTCCTGCCAGTTCTTCGGCGCCTGCTCGGCCGGCACGAGGGTCGGATTGTAGGCAATGCCCGCGGGGCCAATCGCGCCCCAGGTCCAATAGCCCTCGGGCTTGCTTTTGTATTCCGCCTTGTAGCTCGCCATCTGCGGCGAGATGTAGTGGACGAAGCCGTTCTTTTTCTGGAAGTCGAGGATCATCCCCATGTCGGAGATCTGGAGCACATCGACGGTATAGGTGCTGGCCTGGCGCTCGGCGGTGAGCTTGGCGTACAGCGCGCCGGCCTGCAGCCGTGTGTAATTGGTCTTGATCTTCGGGAAGAGCTTGTTGAAGGCCGCGAGCACCCGCAGCTCGGCGGCCTCCGGATTGGTCGCGTAGACGACGACTTCGCCCTCCGCCTCGGCCTTGGCGACGTCGGCGCAGGTCTTGAAGCCCTGCACCTCGGTCGGCTGCGCACACAAATCGCCGTCTCCGGCTGCTTGCGCATTGCCCGCAAGCAAAAGAACCGCCGCCGAGAATGCCGCCGCTGCCGCTTTCATGCGTTTCCCCTTCTTCTTGCTTCGTCTTCGGCCCGTTCAGGCCTGCAACAGGATGCAATGTTCCGGCGCGAAGGACAGCGTCACCGCGCAGCCCTCGTCGAACATCTCGGTCGGCGGCCGGCGCACGGTCAACTGCCCGATCGGGCTGTCGACGATGTATTGGATGAAGTCGCCGTGGAACAGCCGCTGGCGGATCGTGCCGCCGATGCGGTTGGAAGCGCCGGTACCGCTGTCCGCGGGCGCGATGTCGATATAGGCGGTGCGTACCGCGACCCGGTCCTCGTCGCCGCGCGGCGGGTGCGCGGCCGAGGCTTGCAACTCCAGGCCCCCGGCGGCAAAGGCAACACAGCCGGGGCCGGCGGCGCCCGGCTTCACCTGGCCCGCGATCAGGTTCGCGGAACCCACGAAATCGGCGACGAACCGCGTCTTCGGCCGGTTGTAGATGTCCTCCGGCGTCCCGATCTGCTCGATGCCGCCGACATTCATGACGACGACCCGGTCGGAGATGGCCAGCGCCTCTTCCTGGTCGTGCGTGACATAGACCGAGGTGACGCCGAGGCGGCGCTGCAAATCGCGCAGCTCGACCCGCATCTCGGCGCGCAATTTCGCGTCGAGGTTGGACAGCGGTTCGTCGAATAGCAGCACCTCCGGCGAGAACGCGACGGCGCGCGCCAGCGCCACCCGCTGCTGCTGCCCGCCCGAAAGATTGGCCGCGGAGCGGTCGGCGAAATTGCGCATCTGCACGAGGTCGAGCGCCCGCGCCACCTCGCGCGCGATCTGTTCGCGCGGCAATTTGCGCACGCGCAGACCGTAGGCGACGTTGTCGGCGACGGTCATGTGCGGCCACACCGCGTAGGACTGGAACACCATCGACACGCCGCGCCGCTCCGCCGGCACGTTGCGGCGCTCATGGGCGGAATAGACGGTCGTGCCGCCGATGCGGATCGTGCCGCCGGACGGCTCCTCCAGGCCGGCGATGGCGCGCAACGTCGTGGTCTTGCCGCAACCGGACGGGCCGAGCAGCGTGACGTGCTCGCCCTGCCCGATCGTTAGGCTGACGCCGTTCACCGCCATGACGTTGCCGTAGCGGACGGCCAGGCGCTCGATCTCGATGCGGGCCTCGCTCACGCCGGCTCGCCCGAGAAGCGCCGCGTCGCCCGAAACAGCACGATGACCGCGATGAAAATCGCGACTGTCTGGATCATCGCCAGCGCCGCCGACAGCTCGCTCGACGAGCTGAGCCAGGCGCTGACGATCGAGGGGGCGATGACCTTGGCCTTCGGCCCGACGAGGAAGATCGAGACGCCGAGCTCGCGCACGCTGGCAATGAACACGAGCAGCCAAGCCGCGACGATGCCTGGCCGCAACAGCGGCATCGTCACCGTGCGCAGCTGATAGAACCAGGAGGCGCCGCAGACCCGGGCGCACTCTTCGAGGCTCTTGTCGATCTGCAAGACCACGCCGGCGAGGGTGCGCACCCCGAGCGGCAGCAGCACCGTGAAATAGGCAAGCGCCAGGAGCCACAGCGTGCCGTAGATCGGGATCGGGATGTTGATCCAAGCCCACAGCAGGGCCAAGCCGAACACCATGCGCGGCACCGCCTGCGGAAACATCACGACGTATTCCACCGCGGCGTGCCCCGGGGCCCGCGAGCGGTAGATGATCCACACCAGCAGGGCCATCACGACGACGCCGACCGTCGCGACTCCGACGCCGAGGATGAGGCTGTTGGTGAGGGCGGCGCGTACCGCGCCGAAGCCGAGGGCGGCGCGGTAGTTGGCGAGGGTGAACTCGCTCTGCGACATGATCACGGTGGCGAAGTGCTGGAACGACGTCAGCAGCAGCGTTCCGAGCGGCAGCACGACGGCGACGACGACGTAGGCGAGGCAGGCGCCGAACAATACCCAGGCAAGCCGCCCGACCGCCATCGCCCGCGGCCGGAACGCCTTGCCGGTAATCGTCGCGAAATTGCCGCGGCGCACGACGAGCCGGTAGAGGCTCAACGTCGCGAACATCACCGCGAACAAGGCGAGGCCGAGCGCCGAGGCGCGGGGATAGTCGGGCGGGAAAGACTGCACCGCCTGCCACATCGCTGTGGTGATCACGACGTAGCGCGCCGGCAGCCCCAGCACGAAGGCCGCCGCGAACGACCCCAGCATTTCGGCGAAGACGAAGATGGCGGCGCCGAGCACGCCCGGCATGACCAGCGGCAACGTCACCGTCAGCATCGTGCGCCACTTGCCGGCGCCCATGACCCGGGCGCTTTCCTCCAGCGCCGGGTCCATCGACTTCATCGCCGCCGAAATCATGACAAAGGCGACTGTGCCCTCGAACAGCGCCATGACCCAGGCGATGCCGAATGGCGAGTAGGCGTTGACGATGTCGCCGGGGCCGCCGAGCCCGTGCCACAGCTGGTTGACGAACCCGGTGCGCGGCGCCGCCAGGATCGACCATGCCAGCGCCCCTACAAGGGGCGTCATGTAATAGGGCAGCTGCATCAGCCGTTCGAGCTGCGGCCGGCCCGGCAGCCGGGTGCGCGTCAGGCTCCAGGCGGCGAGAAAGCCGATGACGAGCGCCATGACCGTCGCGAGGCACGCGACGAAAGCGGTGTTGGCGAGGACGTGCCAATCGTCGATCAGGTCGGTGTAATTGCCGAGGCCCATCTCCGCCGGCGGGAAGACATCCTCGCCGCTGACGTTCAGCGACTCGGCGACGAGATAGACGAGTGGGTAGCCGACGAGGCCGGCGCAGAAGACGAGCACCGCGACACTGGTGACGGTCTGGGCGGACGGCAACCGTCCCCAGCGCACGCCCTCCGGCAGCGTCGCGCCCGAGCGGACGATGTCGGTCATTTCGGTGCCAGCGTCACCGCAGGCGCGAACCCGGATCCATGCCGAGGTAGACGCGCCCTCCGATCGGATACCATTCGGGGGCGATCGTCACCGTCTGGCCGACCACCTGGAGGTCGCGCCAGCACTCGGCAAGGCGGCTTTCGCGCTTGAACGAGGTGCTGCCCCCGTGCCGGTACATCAGGTCCATCGCCTGCCGCGCGCAATCGGCGGCGTAGACGGCGGCTAGGCGGCAGCGGGCGCGCTGTTCGAGTGTCGTTTCGCCGCCCGATGCAAGCGTGTCCCACAGCTCGGCGATTGTCGCGCTGCGGTAGAGGCGCCCGGCGTTGAGGATCGCGTCGGCGCGGCCGACTGCGTCCTGCACCTGCGGGCTCTCGCACAACAGCCCCGCCGGCCGGCCGCGCGGCTGCTTGCCGCCGGCCAGCTCGATCAGCGCGTTGATGCCGGCGCGCGCGATGCCGGTGATGACGGCGCTGTGGTGCGGCCCGACCCAGCATTGCGTCGGCAGCTGGTAGGTGACCCCCGGCCAGCGCGACCACTGGTTGTCGAGCGGCACGCCGGCATGCACCATCGTCCGCCGCTGCGGCAGAAATACGTCGTGCACGGTCCAGTCGAAGCTGCCGGTGCCGCGCAAGCCGGCCACGTCCCAGCTCCCCGGCACGATCTCCGCCTCGGCGCGCGGAAACACGCCGCGCCAGTACAAGGGTTTGCCCTCCGGGCCGAGCCGGGGCTTGCCGTCGTCGAGGATCTGGAAGCTGCCCAGCATCCAGGCGCTTTCCTGGCAGCCGCTGCCGAAGCTCCAGCGCCCGCTGACGCGGTATCCGCCCGGAACCGGTACGGCCTGGCCGCCGCCCTGCACGGCGGTGCCGGCAATGATCGACGGTCCGTCGCCGTGGATTTCCTGCACCCCCTCTTCCGGCAGCCCCAGGGTCACGAGCTGGGCGATGCCGTTGTTGGCGAGGTTCCACCCGACCGAGCCGCAGCCCTCGGCCAAATGCTCGACAATCCGCGTGTAGGTCAGCGGATCGGCCTCCAGCCCGCCGAGCTGGCGGGGAATCGTCATGCGGTAGAAGCCGGCGGCCTTCAGCTGCTCGACCAGCGGCTTCGGCAGACGCTGCTCGCGCTCGATCTCCTCGCGGCAGGCGCGCAGCGCCGGCTGCAGCGCCGCCGCCGCGCGGACGACGGGCTGTGCATCGATGTCGGCCGGCAGACGGGTGTCCGGGGCGATCGTGTCCATCGGCTCCTCCCTTCGCGAGCCCCGCGAGGATCGCACGCGGCGAGAGCCGGCGGAAGCCTCGGGATTCGCAGGGCAGGGCCTCGGGCTGCCGTCGATCGGACCTGAACCTTCTGCGGAAGCACGCTGTTTCAGAATGGCGGAACCCGGGAGTGCGTATGCCCGACGACCTGACCGTGCTCGTCGTCGATGATGACCCCGATGTGCTTGAGACGGCGGCGACTCTGTTCGAGCAGATCGGGTTGAACGTGCTGACGGCCGAGGGCGGCGAGCCGGCACTCGACATTCTGCGCGAGCACGAGGAGGTCGGCCTCCTCTTCACCGACATCAGCATGCCGGGCATGACCGGTTGGGAACTGGCCCACACGGCGAAGCAGCTGCGCCCGGCCCTGAAGGTTCTGTACACCAGCGGCTACCTCAAGCAGCTGCCGTTCGGCGAGCACGGTCTCGGCCACGGGCCGCTCTTGCAGAAGCCGTGGCGAGTGGAACAACTGCGCGCGAAAGTCGCCGAACTGCTGGGTCTCTGAGGCCGCGCGGCGAGCGCGGTTGCGGCCGGTTGACGCGCCCCTGGGGCGCTCCTAGGTTGTGCTTCAGCGCGCGCGAAAGGAGGGCCCGCCATGGCCCGCATCGTCCTCGGGATCGGTTCCTCGCACACCCCGATGCTGAACGCGCCGGCCGAGGACTGGCCGCGCTTCATCGAGCGCGACTCGCGGCGGCGCGAGCTGATCGATACGCAGGGGCGGGTCACGGACTACGCGTCGCTGCTCGCCGCAACGGGGCCGGATGAGGCGGCGCGGATCGCCGCCGAGATCGCGCCGGAGCGGATGCAGGCGCGGCACGCCGCGGCGCAGGCGGCGCTGCGCCGGCTCGGGCGGTTCATCGGCGAAGCCAGGCTCGACGCGCTGATCGTCGTCGGCGACGACCAGGACGAGCTCTACCACGCCGACAACATGCCCGGGATCCTCGTCTATTACGGGGAGACGATCCCGAACGTGCCGCTCGGCCCCGGCTTCAAGGGGCCGGAATGGGCGCGGCGGGCGACGGCGCGGCATTACGAGGAGACGGCGCCCCGCAATTACCCAGTGCATGCGGCGCTGGCGCGGCACCTGATCGGCGAGTTGATTGAGGCGGAGTTCGACGTCGCCGCCTCCGACCGGGTGCCGCGGGATGAAGGCGAAGGTCACGCCATCGGCTTCGTCCACAAGCGCATCATGAACGCCGACGCGCCGCCGGTGCCAGTCGTGCCGGTGTGCATCAACACGTACTACCCGCCGAACCAGCCGACCCCGCGCCGGTGCTATCGGCTGGGGCAGGCGATACGGGCGGCGGTCGAGGCCTATCCCGGCGATGCGCGTGTCGGCGTTCTGGCCTCGGGCGGTCTGTCGCATTTCGTCGTGGACGAGGCGCTCGACCGCGGCGTCATCGACGCGCTCGCGCGCAAGGACCGCGCCGCGCTGCTGGCGATCCCGCGGGCGAAACTCAATTCGGGCAGCTCCGAGATCCGCAACTGGATATGCCTCGGCGGCGCGGTCGAGCACCTGGCGCTCGAATGGTGGCACTACGAGCCGGGCTACCGCACCCCCGCCGGCACCGGCACCGGCCTCGGCTTCACCTTCTGGTCGTAACAAGGAGTTTCGAGGTGGCGAGGTTCGTCATCGCGCCGCATATGCGGCTGCACGAGTGGGTCGCACGGGACAAAGGCTATTTCGACCGCGAGGGCCTCGACTACGAATTCCGCGACGAGTTGTCGAGCAACGGCAAGCGCCACGACCTCGGCGACCGGGTCGGCGCCTATCAGACCTTCGAGCGCGGCCGCACCACCGACGTCAGCTGCGCCTGCCATTGGACCGTCAACGTCGCCGCCTCGGTCGGCCACGGCAAGCTCTACGGCGACGCCTATTCGGTCGCCCCGGCCGGCATCTTCGCGCCGCCCGAGTCCGACATCCGCCACCCGGCGGACCTCGCCGGCGTGCCGATCTCGGTCGGCTATCAGTCGGGCAGCCATTACGCGACGATCCAGGCGCTGGAACAGTACCTGCCGCTCGACAAGATCAACCTGTCCTTCGCCGACGGGCTGCTGTTCCGGCGCATGGAGCTGCTGATCGATCGCAAGGTGCCGGCGGCGGCGCTGTTCAGCGGGCCGTACTACTTCATGGAACAGCTCGGCTTCCGCAAGATCATCGACAGCACCTTCATGATGGCGTCGATGATCACCGGCGATCCCGACCCGGACGACGTGCGCAAGTATTTCGCCGCCCTGCGCCTGGCGCAGCGCGACATCGACCTGCGGCCGGAGCGCTATACCCACTACTACCGCGAGGAGTTCCCGGAGCGATTCCGCGAGCTGATGGACACGCGCCGCTGGGGTCCCGGCGAGCGCATCGTGTTCGAGCCCTATACGCGCGAGGCGTACGAGGACTCTTTCCGCTGGATCGAGTCGCACGGGATTTTCCCTCCGGGCGAGATGGGTTCGGGGCGATACGACGAGGCGGTCGTCTCGCTCAGCCGTTGATGGAAGCGGCGAGCGGTTCATGAATCGTGCGGCCGAGCCTTCTTTCCCCGTCATTCCCGCGCAAGCGGGAATCCAGGGCGGAGGGCTTAGCGGCGGCCCTGGGTCCCCGCTTTCGCGGGGACGACATCAAAGGTGGACTCCGGGCCGGTTCGGGCCCGACGCAAAGGAGACCGAAGATGCGGCGGAAGGACAGCGAGGATCTGGTTCGGGTCGGCCCCGGTACCGTCATGGGCAACCTGATGCGGCAGTATTGGCTGCCGGCGGCGATGTCGTCGGAATTGAAGGCCGACGGGGCGCCGATGCGGCTCATGCTGCTGGGCGAGCAGCTCGTCGCGTTCCGCGACAGCAACGGGCGCATCGGGGTCATGGACCACAAGTGCCCGCACCGCTGCGCCTCGCTGTTCCTCGGCCGCAACGAAGAAGGCGGGCTGCGCTGCGTCTACCACGGCTGGAAGTTCGACGCCGACGGCAACTGCATCGACATGCCGAGCGTGCCGCCGGCGCGCGACTTCAAGCACCTGGTCAAGGCCAAGGCCTACAAGGCGGTCGAGCGCAACGGCCTGATCTGGGTCTATATGGGCGAGCGCAAGGAGGCGCCGCCGTTGCCGCGTATCGAGGCGACCCTGCTGCCGGAGAGCGAAGTCACGATCAATTTCGTGCAGCGCGAGTGCAACTGGCTGCAGGCGCTCGAAGGCGACATCGATACCTGCCATTTCGGTTTTCTGCATGCCGGCGGCATCAACGCCGACATGCTGCGGGACGACAGCATCTTCCGCTACACCGTCACGAACCGCGCCCCCGACTACCATGTCGGCGACACCGACACCGGCACGATGTACGCCGCCTACCGGCCCGGCGGCGAGGGTGAGACCTATTGGCGCTTCGCCAATTTCATGCTGCCGTTCTGGACGCAGACGCCGCAGGGCAAATTCGCGACCCATCTGCACAACCGCGCCTGGGTCCCGATGGACGACCACCACACGATGTTCGTCAGCCTGCGCTGGCGCCACGAGCCGGCCTTCGTCACCGACGACAAGTACGGCAAGCTGATGCCCGGCTTCGAGCGCGTGTTCGACTATTTGCCCAACACCAGCGACTGGTACGGCCGCTGGCGGCTCAAGGGCCGGCCGGAGAACGACTGGCTGATCGACCGCGAGGCGCAGGCGCACGGCGGCAACTTTACGGGCATCAGCGGCATCCATCAGCAGGACCAGGCGGTGACGGAGAGCATGGGGCCGATCACCGACCATTTGTTCGAGCACCTTGGCCCGAGCGACATGATGATCATGCGCACCCGCCGGCGCCTGCTGAAGGTAGCGCGGGCATTCGCCAAGGATGGCGCGGTGCCGCCGGGCGTCGACGATCCCGACATCATGTACGCGGTGCGCAGCGGCGATTTCGTCAGCGAGGAAGGCCTCGACTGGCGCCGCGCCTACGACCGCCAGTTGCAGGCCTCGGTGCGCCCGCTGCAGCAGGCCGCGGAGTAGCGCCCCGCGAGCGCCGCGGCCGGGCTTGGCCGGCCGCGGCGGGAATTGCGCGGCGCAAAGCGGGGTTTACGCCGGTGCGGCACCATCGGACCGGCGGAGGAGACCTTGCTCACGATTCCCATCGAAACCGTGGCTTTCATCATCGTGAAGGCGCGCGAATACGACGCCGAGGTGCCGCCGGTTGATGAGGGCTCCTCCTCCAATCCCGCCGATGACGGCGAGCGTGACGTTCTCGATGACGTTCCGCAAAACCCGACAGGCGAGGAGCTGAAGGGTGCAATCGAGTCGCTCAGCGAATTGCAGCAGGTCGAATTGCTGGCGCTGCTGTGGCTCGGCCGCGGCGATTACACGAAAGAGGAGTGGCCCGAAGCGCTGAAGGAGGCGCACCGGACCCGCGACGAGAAGGCAGCGGATTATCTGATCGGAACGCCCCTCCTCGGCGACCATCTCGAGGAGGGGCTATCGCAGCTCGGATACTCCATCGAAGACTACGAGATCGACCGCTTGTAGCAGCCCGGTTTGTGGGCGGCGACGCGTCAGCCCTGTACGCAAGTCTGCTGCACGTATCCCCAGCTCTGGCTCGGCAGCAGCTTGTGCTGGATACCGCCCAGCCCGAACGAGGCAACGATCGTCAGGACTGCGAGCGTGGTGCCAATCAGCGAGATGCGCAACATCGGTCGGTTCCTCGAAAAATCCATGCCGTGGATTTATTCCCTCTCGGCTTTCCCCGCCACGTCGGAGGCGGAGCCTCACAGCGCCGCATGTTCCTGTAACGTTCTCTCGACGGATCCTTGTCATGCCGGTGGCGGTTTGGCCCTGGATTCCCGCGTTTCGCAGCAGATGGTTCGAGACGCACCCTTCGGGTGCTCCTCACCATGAGGTGAATAGTTGATTGCGCGATAGATGTTCCTCGTCCTGAGGAGACCGCGAAGCGGTCGTCTCGAAGGACGCAGAGCCACCTGATGTGGGCCCATTAAGTCCGGCTCGTGCTACTCTGCGCGCGACCCCGAGGGAGGAAGATCAATGCGCCACGCCGTTCTCGTCTCCACCGCGCGGACCCCTATCGGAAGGGCGTTTCGCGGCGCCTTCAACGAGACCATGCCGCAGGCCCTGGCCGGCCACGCCATCGCGGAGGCGGTGAAGCGGGCCAAGGTCGATCCGGCCGAGATCGACGACGTCATCATCGGCGCCGCAATCCAGCAGGGAGCGCAGGGCTTCAACGTGGCGCGGCAGAGCGCATTGCGGGCCGGGCTGCCCGAGACCGTGCCGGCGATGTCGATCGACCGCCAATGCTCGTCCGGCATGATGGCGATCGCAACGGCGGCGAAGGAGATCATCGACGACGGCATGCGGATCGCGGTCGGCGGCGGCGTCGAGTCGGTGTCGTTCGTGCAGGGCGACAAGATGGTGCGGACCCGCGGCGACGACCCTGAGCTGATGGCGCGGATTCCGTCGCTCTACATGACGATGATCGAGACCGCCGAGATCGTCTCCGAGCGCTACGGCGTCAGCCGCGAAGCACAGGACGAATATGCCCTGCGCTCGCAGCAAAGGACCGCCGCAGCGCAGCAGGCCGGCCGCTTCGACGACGAAATCGTGGCGCTGCCCTCGGTCATGAAGGTGACCGACCGCAACACCGGCGAAACCTCGATGAAGCCCGTCACCCTGACGCAGGACGAGGGCAACCGGCCCGACACCAACCTCGAAGGGCTGGCGGCGCTGAAGCCGGTGTTCAAGGACGGACAGCGCGTCAAGGAAGGCCGCTTCATCACCGCCGGCAACGCCTCGCAACTGTCCGACGGCGCCTCGGCCGCCGTCCTGATGGAGGAGAAGGAGGCAGAGCGGCGGAGCCTCGCACCGCTCGGCATTTACCGCGGCATCGCCGTCGCCGGCTGCGCACCCGACGAGATGGGCATCGGCCCTGTTTTCGCCGTCCCGAAGCTGCTGCAGCAGCACGGTTTGACGATCGACGACATCGATCTGTGGGAGCTGAACGAGGCATTCGCCTGCCAGGTCGTCTATTGCCGCGACCGGCTCGGCATCCCGCACGACCGGCTCAACGTCAACGGCGGCGCGATCTCGATCGGCCATCCCTACGGGATGTCGGGAGCGCGCATGGTCGGGCACGCGCTGATTGAAGGCAAACGGCGCGGCGCCCGCCTCGTCGTGTGCACGATGTGCATCGGCGGCGGCATGGGCGCGGCGGGGCTGTTCGAAGTCGCCTGAGCATGATCCCGCGGCTCGTTTGCACAGGTCTCGCGCTGACCTTTGCCGGGTTCTATTTCTTCGACGACGTGCTGCTCCCGCCGGGACCGTTCAACCCGTTCGGGCTCGCCTTCCTCGCCCTGTCCGGGGTTATCTGGTTCGGCTGGGACGTGATCCGCGACGCCTACGCCTATCAGGAAGAACGCCGCGCGGCCGGCGCGAGCATCCCCGACCCGATGCTGATGCGCCTCGGCCCCGCCTTCGACGCCCTCTCCCGCCGCCGCTAAGCGCCACACTACATTCTCCCTCTCCCCCACCGGGGGAGAGGGCCGGGGTGAGGGGCAGCCGCAGGCTCCACAGCAGCCGCGCCCTCACCCTCCCACGCCTGCGGCGTGGGCCCCTTCCTCTCCCGCGGTGCGGGAGAGGGGCTTGAGGAGCTACCAGCGCTCGGCGCGGTAGGGGGTGAGGTCGATGCCGGGGTCGCGGCCGGCGACGAGATCCGCGATGATCCGGCCGCTGACGGCAGCCAGGGTCAGGCCGAGATGCTGATGCCCGAAGGCGAAATAGACATTCGGGCGGCGGACGCTGCGGCCCAGCACCGGCAGCGAGTCGGGGAGAGACGGCCGAAACCCCATCCAGCGCGAACGCGGCTCCGCCGCCAGGTCCGGCAGCAAGGTGCGGGCGAGGCCGGCGAGACGGTCGATCCGACGGTAATCCGGTGCGGCCCCCAAGCCGCCGTATTCGACGCCGCTGGTCAGGCGCAGCCCGTGCTCCATCGGGATCAGGTTCAGGTAATGGTCGCCCCACATCGTCGGACGCCGCAACGGCGGCTCCGGCATGTCGAACATCAGGTGATAGCCGCGCTCGGTGTCGAGCGGCACGCGGACGCCGAGCTGGCGCGCCAGCGGCCGCGACCACGCGCCGGCGGCGACGATCACGGCGTCGGCGCGGTACGCCGCCGTGCCGGTCACGACTTCGCAGGCGGTCTCCGGGAAGCGGAAGCTTGCCGCCGCCTCGCGGTAGATAACGCCGCCGCGCTCCACCAGCACCCGCGCCATCGTTTCCGAGAGCCGCTTGGGATTCACGATGAGGCCGCAATCGGGAAAGAACAGGCCGCGGGCGAAGTCCGGCGCGAGGGCCGGTTCCATCTGCCGCACCTCGTCGCGGCTCAGGATGTCGAAGCGCACCCCGTGCCAACGCATCAAGTCGCGCTCCTCGGCGGTAGCCTCGAACGCGGCGACGGTCGAATAGACCTTGAGCCAGCCGCTGCGCCGGTAGAGGTCGCGGGCGCCGGCGAGCTGCAGCAGCTCGGCATAGGCGTCGTCGGCGTGGGTCACGAGTTCGGCGAGCGCGACCGAAATCCGCTCCACCTGCTGTGCGGTTGCCGCGCGGGCGAGCCGCAGCAGCCAGGGCGCGGCGCGCGGCAGGTAACTGAGGCGGACGGTGACGGGGCCGTAGCGGTCAAGCAGCATCCGCGGCACGCGGCGCATCAGGCCCGGCATCGCGATTGGCGCGATCTGGTTGACCGCGATGATGCCGGCATTGCCGAACGAGGCGCCCTCGCCCGGCTCGCGCGGGTCGAGCACGGTAACGGCATGGCCGTCGCGCTGTAGGAACAGGGCGCAGCACAGGCCGACGACGCCGGCCCCGACGACGACGATCGAGCGCGGACGAGGCCGGTCCGATGCGGTCGTCGCCGCATCCGGCGCGGCCGCCGTGGAATTGCCGCCTTGCTGCAAGATCGCGCTCGACCGAAATATCCTTCGTCCGCAGCCTTACACAGCGCTGGGCGTTAGTGAATATTAACGCCGGTGGAAACGCAAAAGTTGCAGTTGCGGCGGCCGTACAAAACCATCGCCGGGAGCGAGGCGCATGTCCCTTCTCGAAACCGTCGCCGAACGGATCGCCGCGATCCATTACGAGCAGCTGCCGCATGAGGCGCTGCATTGGGCGAAGGTTGCCATCCTCGACACCGTCGGCGTGACGCTCGCCGGCGCCGGCGAACCCTGCACCGGCATCGTGCTGAGCATGCTGGAAAGCGGCGGCGGGGCGGGAGACTGCCTCATCTTCGGTCACCGCCGGCGGCTGCCGCCGCTCGAAGCCGCCCTGGTCAACGGCACGGCGGCGCATGCGCTCGATTTCGACGACGTCAGCAACAGCCTCGGCGGCCATCCCTCGGCGCCGCTAGTGCCGGGGCTGTTCGCGCTCGGCGAGACGCTCGATACCTCCGGCCGCGCCTTCGTCACCGCCTACGTCGCCGGTTTCGAGACGCAGGCGCGCCTGGGCAGAGGCGTCCACTTTCACCATTACGAGAAGGGTTGGCATCCGACCGCGACGTTGGGCGTGTTCGGCGCCGCGGCGGCGTGTTCCCACCTGATGGGGCTGCCGCCGGCGAAGATTGCCCAGGCGCTCGCAATCGCGGCCTCGCTCGCCTGCGGCATCAAGGCCAATTTCGGCACGATGACGAAGCCGCTGCATGTCGGGCACACCGCCCGCAACGGGCTGATGGCGGCGCTGTTGGCGCGCGGCGGGTTCACCGCCAACCCGGCGGCGCTGGAGCACAAGCAGGGGTTTCTGCTCGTCTTCAACGGCGCCGGCACGTTCGACGCGGACGCGATCGTCGGCGGCTGGGGCGAGCCGTTCGACATCGTCCGTCCCGGTCTCGGCATCAAGCAGCACCCGTGCTGCGGCAGCACGCACCCGCCGGTCGATGCGCTGCTGGGGCTGGTGGCCGAGCATGATCTCCGGCCGGATGTGGTGGAGCGGGTCGAATCGTGGACGCACCCGCGGCGCCTCGCCCACACCAATCGGCCGGACCCGCAGAGCGGCCTCGACGCCAAGTTCAGCGTGCAATACTGCCTGGCGCGGGCGCTGATGAACCGGCGCATCGTGCTCGAGGATTTCGAGGGAGAGGCCTGGCGCGATCCGGCCGCCCGGCAGCTCATGCGCCGCATCCATGCCGCGCCGCATCCCGACGTTTCGGAGGCCGGCGGCGAGCCGCTTGGCGCCGAAGTCCGGCTGACCCTGCGCGACGGCCGCGTCCTGACCAAGAAGATCGGCAGCGCCCTCGGCCGCCGCCCCGACAATCCGTTGCCGGCGGCGGCGCTCGCGGCGAAGTTTGCGAACTGCGCCGGCCGGGCCCTGCCGCCGGCGCAAGTGGCGATGCTGGAAGAGATGCTGCTGAACCTCGAAAATATTTCTAGCCTGCGGCAGGTCACCACTGCGATCGCCGCCGCGGGTTAATTTGTTTCGGTCGGATCGGACAGGAAAAATGCCCCTACCGAGTTATGTCCATGGCGCGAGCGACGTGCCGTTCATCGGCGACACGATCGGCGTCCATTTCGACAGGATCGTCGAGCGCTTCGGCGGGCGCGACGCGCTGATTGTGCGGCACCAGCAGGTGCGGTGGAGCTATGCCGAGCTCAAGGAGCGGGTCGATGCCTTCGCCGCCGGGCTCTTGGCGCTCGGGCTGAAGCGTGGCGAGCGGGTCGGCATCTGGTCGCCCAACAACGCCGAATGGGTGCTGGCGCAGTTCGCGACCGCGAAGGCGGGGCTGATCCTCGTCAATATCAACCCGGCCTACCGCGTCGCCGAACTCGAATATGCCCTCAACAAATCGGGCTGCGTCGCGCTGATCACGGCGGCGCGGTTCAAGACCAGCGACTATCTCGGCATGCTGCGCGAGCTCGCGCCGGAACTGGCGAAGGCGGCGCCGGGCAATCTGCGGGCGGCGCGGCTGCCCGAATTGCGGCTCGTCGTCACGATCGGCGACGAGCGCGCTCCGGGGATGCTGCCCTTCGCCGACGTCTCCGGCCTCGCCGGCCGCGCCGAGCGCGAGCGGCTCGCGGCGCTGGCGCAGGAGCTGCAGTTCGACGACCCGATCAACATCCAGTTCACGTCGGGGACGACCGGGTTCCCGAAGGGCGCGACCTTGACGCACCACAATATCCTCAACAACGGGATGTTCATCGGCCGCGCGATGAGGTTCACGGAGGCGGACCGGCTGTGCATCCCGGTGCCGCTCTACCACTGCTTCGGCATGGTGCTCGGCAACCTCGCCTGCCTGACGCACGGCGCCGCGATGGTGTACCCGAGCGAGGGCTTCGACCCGCTCGCGACCCTGGAGGCGGTCGAGGCGGAGCGCTGCACCGCCCTGCACGGCGTGCCGACGATGTTCATCGCCGAGATGGATCACCCCGAGTTCGGCAGGTTCGACCTGTCGTCGCTGCGCACCGGCATCATGGCCGGCAGCCCGTGCCCCATCGAGGTCATGAAGCGCGCGGTCGAGCGCATGCACCTGTCGCAGATCACGATCGCCTACGGCATGACCGAGACCAGCCCGGTGAGCTTCCAGTCGTCGACCGACGATCCGCTGGAGCGCCGCGTCTCGACCGTCGGCCGTATTCAGCCGCATATCGAGGTCAAGATCGTCGACGCTGAGGGCCGCGTCGTGCCGCGCGGGACGCCGGGCGAGCTGTTGACGCGCGGCTATTGCGTCATGCTCGGCTATTGGAACGATGCGGAGCGGACGCGCGAGGCGATCGATCCGGCGGGGTGGATGCGCACCGGCGACCTCGCGACGATCGACGACGAGGGCTATTGCAACATCGTCGGCCGCATCAAGGACATGGTGATCCGCG
>Ga0070739_10001322_pt1 | contig 38214 bp, 26 predicted proteins | sample Coa_R1_7_FD_66445 | JGI IMG/M metagenome (GOLD analysis project Ga0070739, IMG submission 66445) | Surface soil microbial communities from Centralia Pennsylvania, which are recovering from an underground coalmine fire - Coalmine... | ecosystem: Environmental > Terrestrial > Soil > Unclassified ...
TGCCGGCGTTCCGCTCGCAGGATCTTTGGGCGTTTTTTGATTCCTCCTACCGCTCGCGTGCCGACGTAGACTATCTCGCGCCCAAATGGCGGGCGGCCGGGATCGCGGCGCTTCAGGTCGCCGCCTGGCATTATTGGGATCGCGACCCGGCCTCGGATGAATATTTGCGCCGTCTGATTGACGCCTGCCATCGCAACGCGATCCTGGTGTACGCCTGGTTCGAGCTGCCCCACGTCAGCGATAAATTCTGGGACCAGCATCCGGAGTGGCGCGAAAAAACCGCTCTTCTTCAAGACGCGCAACTCGACTGGCGCAAGCTCATGAACCTTTCACATCGCGAAACGTTCAACGCGGTGGCCGAGGGGGTCCACGACCTGCTCACCCGCTTCGATTGGGACGGAGCGAATCTGGCCGAGTTGTACTTCGAATCGCTGGAGGGGCACGATAATCCCGCGCGCTTCACGCCCATGAACGACGATGTCCGCGCGGATTTCCGGGAAAGCGCGGGCTTCGATCCGCACGACTTGTTCGACCAATCGTCGCCACGCTACTGGCAGAAGAACACCGCGGGCCTCCGGCGATTTCTGGACTTTCGCGCCGATCTCGCGCAGCGCCAGCAATCCGAATGGATCTCCCAGATCGAGCAGGTTCGCAAAAGCAAGCCGCATCTTGACCTGGTCCTGACTCACGTGGACGACCGTTTCGATCCCACGATGCGGGAGAAAATCGGCGCGGACGCAGCCCGGGTGCTGCCCCTGCTCGATCGTCATGATTTGACTTTCCTGATCGAAGACCCCGCCACCCTCTGGAACCTCGGCCCGCAACGTTATCCGCAGATCGCGGCGCGCTACAAGCCGCTGACCTCCCGGCAGAGAAGTCTGGCCATCGACATTAACATCGTCGAGCGCTATCAGGACGTCTATCCCACCAAGCAGCAGACCGGCGCGGAATTGTACGAACTGGTGCACCAGGCCTCGCTCGCGTTTCCCCGCGTGGCGCTGTATTTCGAAAGCTCGATTCCCAAGCTGGACTGGCCGCTGCTGGCAGCTTCGGCCTCCACGGTCGAGCGCGCGGATTCTTCCGCGGGCAAGATCTCCGTGCAATCCCGGCGCGGCTCGGGCGTGCACTGGTCCGGTCCGGCAATGGTCGACGGAAAGACGTGGCCCGTCGCCAGCGCCGATACGGTCTGGCTGCCCGCCGGCCGCCATACCATTCAGCCCGCAGCGAACGCCCCGCCGCTGCGGGTGCTCGATTTCAATGGCGAACTGAAGGCCGCGGCTGCCCGGCGGGATGCGATCGAGCTCGTATATGAAAGCGGCTCGCGCGCTCTGGCGGTGATGAGCCGCCCGCCTCAAAAGATCGAAATCGATGGACTGGAAGCCCACCCACTCATGCAGGGCAAAGTGCTGGTGTTGCCTCGGGGGCAACACTGGGTCACGCTCGCGCCATAACCAGGACTAAGAGACTCAGGCAAATCCTCATTAATACAAGATCCAGACTGGCCGACAAAATGCTCCCATCAGCCAGCGATGGTTGCGACATCCCAAATCGCTCCGCTGGGCGGAGCTCCGAGCGGATCGGCTCCGCCGAATACTGCGCGCCCGGCCTCAGCGAAACATCGTAGTCCCCATACGGGGACGCGCTTAGGCGGGTCCCGGTTTTCGAACCTGTCCGACCTCGGCGTACCACTGGCCGTGCTGGGAATCGTGCTGGCGATGATCATGCCGATGCCGTCCTTCCTGCTGGACGTGCTGATCAGCGCGAATATCACGGTTTCCGTGATCGTTCTACTGGTCTCGATGTACATCACCCGCCCGGTGGAGTTCAGCGTCTTTCCCACCACCCTGCTGCTTTTGACGCTTTTTCGTCTGGCGTTGAATATTTCGTCAACGCGCCTGATCTTGATTCACGGCAACACCGGGACTCGGGCGGCCGGGCAGGTGATCGAGGCGTTTGGCAATTTCGTGGTGGGCGGCAACTACATCATCGGCGTGGTGATCTTTCTGGTTCTGATCGCGATTCAATATGTGGTGATCAATCACGGCGCGGTGCGCATTTCGGAAGTGACGGCGCGCTTCACCCTGGACGCGCTGCCCGGCAAGCAGATGTCGATCGATTCGGACCTGAACGCGGGCCTGATCGACGAAGCCGAAGCGCGCGAACGGCGCAAGAAACTCGCCGCCGAGGCCGAGTTTTACGGCGCGATGGACGGAGCCAGCCGCTTTACGCAGCGCGACGCCGTGGCCAGCATTCTCATCACGACGATCAATATCGTCGCGGGCTTTCTGATCGGCGTGCTGCAAAACGGCATGGACCTGAGCCGCGCTCTCTCCACCTACACCGTGCTGACCATCGGTGACGGCCTGGTCACCGTGATCCCCGCCTTGATGGTTTCGGTTTCCGGCGGCATGATCGTGACGCGCGCCAGCTCCGATGACAAACTCGGCGCGGATGTCCGGCGCCAGGTTTTTAGCAATCCTCAGCCCTTGATTCTGTCCGGCGGCGTCCTGGTGGCGATGGCCGCATTCCCCGGACTGCCTACGCTGCCGTTTTTAATGCTCGGCTCCGGCGTGGGGTATGCGGGCTGGAAGTTGCGTCAAAAAAATGCCGCAGCCGAGAAAGCAACGGCAAGCCCCGGCGTTTCGGTTACGCCGCAAGCCAAAGATAGCCTTGAATCGCTCCTGCGAGTCGAGCCGCTGGCTGTGGAAGTGGGGCTGGGCCTGGTTCGTATGGTGGAGGGCGGCCAAAATTCGCCGCTGTTACGGCGAATTGGCGCGATTCGGCGACAGATGGCCGCCGACCTCGGCTACATGGTTCCCCCGGTCCGCGTCAACGACAATCTCCAACTCAAGGCCGGCGAATATGTCGTGCTGCTGAAGGGCGCGGAGATCGCGCGGTACGAAATCTTGCAAAATCACGAGCTCGCGATTCACCCGTCTGCCTCCACCCAGCCTTCTCCGGCGCTCGCGGGGATTCCAACGCGCGAGCCGGCCTTCGGCATCGCCGCCTTGTGGATCACGCCGGACAAAGCCGACCAGGCGCGCGCGCAAGGCTACACCGTGGTGGACGCCGTGGGCGTTCTCGGTACTCATCTGGCGGAGCTGATCCGCCGCCATGCCTCCGAACTCCTCTCGCGCCAGGAAACCAAGACAATTCTGGACCGAATTGCGCAGGAGCACCCCAAAGTGGTCGAGGATCTGGTTCCCAAATTGCTTCCTTTGGCAAGCGTGCAGAAGGTTTTGCAGAATCTCTTGAAAGAGCGGGTCTCGATCCGCGACTCCGTCACGATCCTGGAAGCGCTCAGCGAAGCCGGAGGGATGACGAAGAATCCGATCCTGCTGACCGAATATACGCGGCAGGCCATCCGCCGGCTACTGGTGAAACCGTACCTGAACGCTTCGGGCGAGCTGCCTGCCTTCTTCGTGGATTCGCAGATCGAGCAGAACATCGAAAGCTCGATTCAATACAACGAACATACCAGCCACTTGAACATGCCCCCGCAGAAGATGCGCGACATCGTGGAGCGGGTTTCGAAAGCGGTGGGAGCAGCCGACGTGCCTATGGTAGCCATGACCAGTTCGTCGGCGCGATATTTTCTCCGGCAAATCATCGAAGGCGCGCTTCCCAATGTCAGCGTGCTCTCGCATAACGAGATTCCGGCGGGCGTGCGCGTGGTGTCGATGGGATTGATTCAATGAGGCTCAAGAGCTACTTTTCGGGAACCGTCGAAGCGGCCATGCAACTGGCCGCGAAAGAGCTTGGCGAGGATGCTCTGTTGATCCATGCCAAGCCAGCTTCGCCCGAGACGCGCTACCTGGGCGCGTACGAAGTCGTATTTGGCGTGGTTTCGGAGCCGGCCTCGCGGGCTGAAACGAAACACCACCAGCCGCAGCCACCGGTGAAGGGAGGGGCCCTGGCCGATCCCACGGTCGGCCGCATCGTGGCCTTGATCGGGCCTCCAGGCGCCGGTAAAACCACAACGCTGGTCAAACTGGCCGTGCGGTTCGGCTTGCGGCGGAATAAAACCGTGCAATTCCTCACGGCCGACGTGAACCGGATTGCCGCGGCCGATCAGATTCGTACGCTGGCCGCGATCTTGGGCGCCGGCTGTGAAGTGGCGGACTCCGCCGCCGCGCTCGGCCAATTGATCGAACAGCATCGCTCGAAAGAACTCTTGCTCATCGACACGCCGGGCTTCGCGCGCCGCGAAACCAAGGATGCCGCGGCAATCGCCCGCGTGATTCAAGCGCACGATCAAATTGACACGCACCTAGTGCTGCCCGCGTTCATGCGCGAATCCGATCTGATGCACGCTGTCGAGCAGTACTCGGTCTTCCACCCGAAAAAGCTTTTGTTCACGCGCCTGGATGAGACTTCCGATTCCAGCGCGATCGCCCATTTATCCCAGCGCTGGTCGCTGCCCGTCTCATTCCTGGGTGTCGGCCAGCAGATCCCAGACGACCTCGAAGCCGCCAGCAGCCAATGGCTCGGCGGAACGAATCAACTTATCAAGAAGGCTACCGCATGAATCAAGCAGCGCAAAGAGAACCCATTCCCCACGCCTACATGAACGCATATCACGTGCAGACCAGCGCTCCTGGTGCGTTCTCCGCCGAGGAACGCGAAGAACTGATCCTGGAGCACCTCCCGCAGGTTCGCCTGATCGCCCGCCGCATTCACGAAAGGCTGCCGGACTCGGTCTCGCTGGACGATCTGATTTCCACCGGCACGATCGGCCTCATTTCGGCGATCGACCGCTTCGATGCCTCCCTGAACGTGAAGTTGAAGACCTACGCGGAGTACAAAATTCGCGGTGCGATCCTGGACAGCCTTCGCGGCCTGGACTGGGCTCCGCGCCAGCAGCGCCGGCGCTCGAAACAGATCGAACACGCCATCGGCGTGCTGGAACAGCGGCTGCAACGCGCGCCCTCCGAGGAAGAAATCGCCGCCGAGTTGAAGCTCAGCATCGAGGAATATCACGAATGGCTGGTTGAAACGCGGGGGCTGAATCTCGGCACGCTGGAGACAGCCTCGCCCGAGGAAGAACACGGGCGCGATCTGTTGAATTACATCTCGGACGATGAAGAACAGTGGCCTTCGCGCCTGCTGGAACGCAGCGAGTTGCAGAAGTTGCTGGCTGAGGCCATAACCAAAATGCCGGACATCGAGAAGACCGTGCTCAGCCTGTACTACTACGAAGAACTGACGCTGCGCGAAATCTCGAAAATCGTCGGGCTGCACGAGTCGCGCATTTCGCAACTGAAGACGCAGGCGATCCTGCGCCTTCGCAGCTACATGGAGAAGCGCTGGCCGGCCCAACGGGGGTTGTAGGCAATTGGATCCCGATCTCATCTTTGAACGCCTGGCGCACCGGCTAAGTTCAGCGGCTGAATCGGCCGGCGGGCGCCCCCAGCGTAATTTCGAGTTCGCCTCCGATGCGGTTGTCCCAGAACGACGAATGCGCTTCTCGTTCCAGGGAGTTCCCGGCGCAGTGTGGATCGCCGGCAATGACGAGCCCGCGCAGGCGATGATGCCGCAGGCGCTGGCTGGATTCGCGCAGGATCTTTCGGGCTGGCTGGGCCGCGAGATCCGGAGCGAGGCGGCAGAACCGCGCCTGGACGCGCCGGCGGGGATCCGCTGGATCCGGGTTGACGGGAGCTTCGAGGAAAGGCCCGCGCTGGAGATTTGGGCTGGAATTGACGAGCCCCTGCTGGCTGCGTTGACGGAGGCGCACGGCGAGACCCCGGCCCCCAAAACGTTCGATCTTTTGATGGATGTGGAGCTGCCGGTAAGCATCTCCTTCGGCCGCGCGCAGGTGCCGCTGAAAGACGTGCTGAAGCTGAGCACCGGATCCATCGTGGAATTGAACCGCTCCATCGGAGAACCGGTCGAGGTGATCGTGAACAACTGCGTGATCGCGCTTGGCGAAGTCGTGGTGATCGAAGGAAACTTTGGCGTCCGGATTCAACAGGTGATCAGCCGCCAGGAAAGGCTGCGGACTCTGCACTGATGCTGATTGGCTTGCTGCCCTACGCTCTGCTTGCGCTCGGGCTATTGGGCTCGCTGGCGCTCTTCTTCGACCTGAAACGGGAGATGGCGTGCCAGCGCCGGAAACACGGCCAGCAGATCGCGGATTTGACCGAGGAATTGAAGCAGATGAAACGCAGCGCCGGGCCGCGGCCCGGCGGTATGACCGCCGGCAAGCGGGAACAGGCAATCCAACTTTTTCGCCAGGGCGCCGATGCCGCGGGAATCGCCCGCACGCTCGAGTTGCCCCGCCAGGAAATCGAGTTGCTCCTTCGCATTCACAAAAACTGAAGGCGAGCTACGCCTGGTGAAAGCCGTCGAAGATCACCCGCCGGATCGAATCCACGACGGGCGTAGCTGCTAACGGTTTGTGCTGAGAATCCCGCCGCTGCTCCGGCCGTCGGCTCGCGCTATGCGTGGCCGATGGCGATTTCGTCGATTGGACCTGCTCACCAGCGCGATCGGCAGCGCGTTCGTATGCCGCCGGTATGCCGCCGTCTAGTGAGTTTCGCTTAGACCCGGTCTCGGGCAAAATCGCGACGGGGAGATATGAACACGCAAACATCTGGCGCCGATCATGCAAGCAGTGGCGTATCGCGAAGAAATTTTGCGCGGCGTGCGATTGGCAGCGGTGGCGTTCGCGGCCCTGCTGCTGAGCGTCGCGGGCTATCGCGTTCTTGTCCCGGCAGCGGAGGCTCCTGCGGCTCCGCCTCCTCCGGCTCAGCCGCCGCCCCCGCCGGAACCGGTGCAAATTGCAGCTCCGCGAGAAGCCGCCACCCCTGTGGTGCCGCCGCCTCCGCCGGTGCGAAGGCCGAAGCGTGTTCCGGCGCCGCGCACGGCCACGCCGCCAGCCGGAATCGCACCGCCGGAAACCGCGCGTGCAATCCCGCCGCTCGCAGATATCGGTACGGAGCCCGCGGCAAGCGAATCCGCGCCCAAAGAAGCAGCGGCCGAGGAAACCGCCCAGCCCCCGGTCATCGTCAAGCCGCCCGAGCCGCAGCCGAGCCGCGGCATCCGCCTGGTGCGCGCCCTGGGCCGCGCCCTGCATCTCAGAGGACGCAGAGAGCCCGGAGCGGATGCATTACGCTAACTACTTTCCGTCGCAAAATAGCCGCCCAACCCCGCGCCAAAGGAAGCGGAGAAGCAGGGACGGTGCCAAAACATTAGCTCTTAATTCCGTTTGCGATGGTCCGCACTTAACCGGCTGTCTCAAATCGCCATACAAGTCCATCTTCTTCCGCACTTGCCTCCACATCAGCAAAATTTTCCAAACATCGGCCTCGCCGCCGGCGGCTGGGCAGCGTGGGGACATTGGAATGCGGTGGTTTCCCTTTTTGGTTACTAAAATGCTCATCTACCGGCAGACGCGCTAGAAATCGGGAGCTAAGAAGCTCATTCCTAAAATCCAGAGCGATAAGATGCATTGAGATCACATTGACATCTCCATAACACCACGATAAAGACCGTGTGATGTCAAATCGGCCGGTTCTCGTTCACAGGGTTCCTCCCGAGTGTGCTATCACAAGTGTTCGACATTAATGCCTCGAAAATCACCTTCCGAATCGGGGAAAGCAGCACCGCGAAATAACAGCCGCGGCTATGCGCCCAAGACCGGCACGGTCACCGTTTCTCTTCGAATTCCGGTGGCAATGCTCCAGAAAATCGACGATGCAGTGGCCTCGCGCCCGTACAAGACTCCACGGCACCTTTGGCTCCTGGAGGCGATTTATGAGAAGCTGACCCGATCGCGCCAGCTTGACGGCGGCGCTTAACGTTTACCGGGGCTGAGTAACGACATCGAGCAGCACAGGCTCACCCTTCTTCACGCGCTCGATTCCGCGTTTCAGCGCCGGCGCCAGATCCTTCGGGTCGGTAATCGGACCTTCGGCGTAGAGGCCATAGCCTCTCGCGATGGAGGCGTAATTGATGTCCGGATCCCAGAGTTTCGTGCCGATGTGCGCGTGCTCGGCCCCGCGATTGTGGAGGCTCGCCATCTGCTCGATGAACATGACCTCCTGATGGTAGCCGCGGTTATTGTGCATGATGGTCAACAGCGGAATCCGGTGGTGCGCCGCCGTCCAGAAGACGCCCGGAGCGTAGTTGAAATCGCCATCGGTCTGAATGTTGATGGAGAGGCGGCCGTATTTCCGGTTCGCGAGCGCCGCGCCCACTGACGCGGGCGCGCCGTATCCCATTCCGCCGGCGCCCTGCCCTCCGATGTACTGATAAGTTTTTGTCATGTTCCACAGGCGATTTGCCCATCCACCGGCGAACGCCATCGGCGATACGTAGGACCAGTCTTCTTTTTCAACCAGCGGCCACAACTCCGCAGCGATGCGAGCCAGCGCGATGGGGCTCGCATCCCAACCCAGGCGCGCGTTTTCGATACCCTGAATCCGCGCCTTGCGATTTTCTTCGGCGACTTTCCCGCCCCGGGCCTGGAGGGCGGATTTGCGGTCCGCGGTAATCAGCTTGCGGCACTCCTCGAGCAGCACTGGCAGAGTTGCTTCGGCATCCGCGCCGATGTCCAGATCGACCTCGGCGTAGTGCCCGAAGTCCTGAATATTACTCTTGTGCGAGAGCGAGAGAGCGGAAATGCTGATGATTTTCCCGTTGCGAGCCTTGGCCGCACGCGTCTCGTTTTGCAGATCGTTCAGTTCCAGCGCCAGCACAACGTCGGGCCTGTAAGCGGGCCCGCCGTTTCCGGCCAGCGCATGGCGATTCGGAAAATTCATGCGCTCCTGGCTATTCACCGGCGCCTGCAAGAGTTCGGCAAGCTCGACTAATAGCTCCACGCCCCGCTGGGTTCGCACGGCCCGCTCGGCGACGATCAGCGGGCGCTCCGCGTCGACCAACATTTTCGCGGCTTCCTTAACAGCGCCGTAATCGCCCGCCGGGGGGGCCGTGAGCACCAGTTTGGGGATGCGCAGGTTGCGCTCAAGCTGCGGGTGCGACTGAATCTCGTTGTTGGCGACAATCAACGTGGGGCCCATCGGCGGGGTCATCGCAATTTTGTAGGCGCGCACAGCGTTATCAGCAAACGCTTGCAGGGAGTAGGGCTCGTCGTCCCACTTCGTGTAATCGCGGACCAGGGCGCCCAGATCCTGCGCGCTGTGTATGGATTGCACGCCCTGGGCGCGTTCGGCCGAATCGGCGTGGTTGCCGGCAATCATGAATACCGGCACGCGGTCGCAGTAAGCGTTGTAGATGGCCATGCCCGCATGCTGCAAACCGATGTCCCCATGAATCAGCACCATCATGGGCTTGCCTTCGATCTTGAAATATCCGTGCGCCATCGCGACGGCGGATTCTTCATGGCAGGCGGTGAGGAACTCCGGCATCCGGTTATTGCCGTAGTTGATGAGCGATTCGTGCAGGGACTCGAAGGTCGAGCCGGGGTTGGCCGCCAGATACTCGATGTTGAGCGTCTTCAACACATCAACCATAAAGTCCGAGCCGGGCCGCTCGATCACGCGCAGCGCCGCCGCGGGCCGCACATTCCCGCTTTCGCGGGCGAGAGTGTTTTGTCCGGGAGCCGGTGCATTTCCACGGGCCGGCTGCTGTGCTCGAGCCAGTTTTGGCTTCGCCGCCAAGGTGGCCGCTCCCACCGCCGCACCTTTCAAGAATCCACGACGCCCGACCGTAATGTTTTTGGATCTGCCCATGGCCCACTCCTTTGGGCTAAGGGTAAGCTGGGAAAGCGCCGATTGTCAACGAGGCGCCAAGGGTCTTGTAAAGCCAACGGTCTTTTGGAAAGTTCTATTTTCGCCGGTCGAAGTTCGCCGCCGCACCCCCACATTGGGTGTAGCCGGTGCGCAGCGCCGGCGCCCGCGCGGGCCAGGGCGTGGCGGAGGCTGGAGGGTACTTCTGGAGAGCGGCGAGACTGGATTGAAGCCCGCTCGCGCCCGCATTGATATTCGCCAGGACGCATCCGGCCCAGGCATCCGCGCGTAGTTCGGGCGCCCAGCTATCCCTGATGAATTTCGCGCCGAGAGTCGCGTCCAGCGCGTGGCCGATCTCGTGGGCAATAAGCGCGACGATTCCGTCGTCTCCGAAACCGTCATAGACCATGGAGAGAAACTGCGGAGAGTAGACCAGCTTCCCATCGCCGTGCTCGGCCATGACCATGATGTTCGCAGCGGTGGGATTGCGGAACAATGCCAGCGTCGGACAATGATCTGCACAGATCGACTTCAGAGCGGAATTGACGCGGGTGGCGAGTTGCAGCGCGTCGCTGGTAGGCCTCTGGTCCGAAGCCGCTTTATACAACGCGGCGTTACTTCCGAGAGCGCACACGACCTCTGCGTTGGCGCTCCAGGCGATCGCCAGCAGCAATGCGGCGCAAGCTCTCATCAGAAAGTCCGGTGCGCCCGCCCGAGCACCGTACGGAGCGCATTCAAGCGCTCCCCGGTTCCGGTGAACAGATCGTCGGGAAACCTGCGGTAGCTGAGAATGTCGGCGTAAATCTTGGGGGACTGCGTGGAATTGAGCCCCATGCCTGCCATGTACTGCAAGCGCAGATTCGCATCCTCATTGACAGGTGTGCCGGCGAGCATGGGTTGCAAATCCGAGGCACGGCCGGCGTAGGTCGCCAGCAGTTCTTCCGCGGAACGGAACTGCACATCCGCGAGCGAAGCCGCCACCTTCGCATAACCCGGTTGCGCCAGCCGCCGCTCCAGCGCGTCGATATCAACCGGCGCGCCGTCCATGCGGCCCAACAACACAAGATCGTAACCGTCGCCATCCAAATAGTTGCTCCACACGGTCGCGTTGGGAAAGACGCTGAAGAATGTCGCCAGCTCGGTTTTCACCGTCTCCTCATCGCTTTCATAAATCGGCAGCCATTGCGCGACTACGCCGCCGGGATTCAGATGCTCTTTTTCGATCTCATAGAATTGCTTGGAATAAAGTGTGGAAGTGCCCTTCACCCAGGGATGGATTGGATCGGTGGTGATCACGTCGAATTTCTGCGGCGTGATGAAGACATAATGGCGGGCGTCGTCATACACTACCCGCGTGCGCGGATCGCGCAACACATGGTAATTTTCCGGGCCAAAAAATTCATCGGAAGCCGGCGGAATCAGGGGTTCCAGCTCGCAAATGACGATCTGCTTGACGTCCGGATACGGCACGAACGATCCCGACGTTACGCCCGCGCCGAATCCCACCACCAACACCGACTGCGGATTTTTGTGCAACAGCGCGGGTATGTGTCCCATCATGCGCTGGAGACGCATGTCCAGCGGGGCCGTCGACGCCTCGGATTTGCCGCTGACATAGAAGAATCGCTGGTTGCCGCGCTGCGTAATGGCGACAGACGCACTGACTCCCTCGCCCACGAACACCGGCTCGGCGGGCGGGAGCCCGGCCGTATCCAAGCCGCGCAGAATCGGCGCGACACGCCGCCCGTAGGCGATTGCCTGCCAGGGGACCGGCGTCACCGTCGCCGACAGCGCCAAGGCGAGTACGGCAACCGCGGCGATCGCCCAAGCCGGCCTGGTCCATTTCTTTTGGGCGCGCGCGGCCGAGACCAGGGCCGCCACCGCGCCTCCAGCGGCGAGCCAGACGAGCGCCCGCTCGGAGGCGCCCGTGCCGATGGCCGGAATTAGCGCCAGGCTGAAGGCCAGCGCGCCCACGATGGAGCCCGCGGTGTTGGCCGCGTAGATCGTTCCCGTGAGCCGCGCGGGATCTTGTCCCTGGGCGGCCGCGGCGGCCAGCGCGATCGGGAAACTCGCGCCCCAAAGCAGCGTCGCGGGGAAAATGGCGCGAAGGCACCGCGTGATGTCGAGATCGAAGGTAAGCCAGGGGTTGGTCGACAGCCACGGATCCACTGGCCAGTAGGGGAGCGAATAGGCGAGCGAGAACGCGGTCCAGGCAATCGCCGCGGCCACCGATGCCTGGCACGCCGCCAGCGCCCATTTCGCGTCAAAGCGGCGCGCCAGAAACGCTCCCGCGCTGCTGCCCAGCCACAACCCCACCAGAAACACCGCCAAAATGATGGAAAAAGTGTAAACAGTTGCGCCCAGCATCAGCGACAGCAGACGCGTCCACACGACTTCTGCCCCGACCGCAGTCAACCCGGAAAGGGCGATCGCCAGGTATACGGGGAGGTCGCGCGGAGCCGAGGAGCGCGGTTCGCTCTCGCTCTTGCCGCCGTAGTTTTGCGCCCTCGCAAGCGCGAGGGCAACCAACGCCACGCCAAGATTGATCGCTGCCGCTACATAGGTCGCGACGGCCATGTCGTAAACGCGCAGCAAATAGAAGCCGGCGAGCAGGCACCCCACGACCGCTCCTGCGATGTTCGAGCTGTAAAGGAGCCCCATCCGCGAGACGCCCCTGGGCGTCGTTTCCACCCAGCGGGCCATCGCCGGAAGCGACGCGCCCATGAGGGTGGTCGGCGGCAGCAGGCAGACTGCCGCAACAACTCCTCGAAGGACGGCCCCTAGCAGTCCGGTCGCCGCGCCGGCGAGATACAGACGGGAAAGGAGCGGGACGCCCAACAGCGCAACGATCCCGAGCGCCCCGATGGCAAGTTCCAGGTACGCGTACACGCGCATCGGATGAACTTTGGCGGGCACGATTCTGGGAAGCCCGAGGCTGCCGAGGCACAGGCCGCCCATGTACGCCGCCAGCAAAAGCCCCAGCGACACGGCAGAAGAGCCAATCACCAGTTGCAGCAACTGGAACCAGACGATTTCATAGATCAGCGCGGCGCATCCGCTCCCGGCAAACAAAAGGAGCCATGCGCCAAGCATGGCGGAACCTGGACCGGCAGATTCGATGGGGACGGGTTTGCGCGGAACTGGTTCGCGGCTCACTACTGCGGGGCGCTTCGCCACAACCTCACTACAGTAGCACCACAGGGCAGGGTCTCCCCTGCCCTATGGCTTGCGCTTTAGAACTGGAAGCGCGCTACAATTTGGCCGCTCCGCGGAGCCGGACCGGTGCCCAGGCTATTATAGGCTCCGCCGTTCAGCCAGTTCACATATCCGAAACCCGAAGACAACAGCCCGGTCACGCCGCTCAGCGTATTTCCGTGACCCGTGGGTGTGGTGATCGTAGTAGCCGGCCCGAGCCCCGCGGCGCCATCGCTCGGCAGCGAATAGAACGTGCGATTGAAGATGTTCTGGAACTCCGCGCGGATCGACAACCGGAATCTCTCCTCCTTCCCGAGTCCGAAGGTGCGCCCGATCGCCATCGCTTCCGACGGCTGCCGCTGCCAGCGGAAATCGTTGAAGTAGGGGGCCGAAGCTCCGAAGGTTCCGAATGGCGGTTCTTCCCACGCCTTGGTGTTCAACACCAATTGTTTAGTGGGATCGAAATGCGAGTTAGGATCCACCAGGAACAGGGGCTGGCCTGGCACACGGTTCAGGAACGTGTAGCCGCCGCCCCACAGCGCCGGGTTGTTCGCCGGTCCGCGCGTCAGGTTGTCCAGGAGGTTATTGGCAGAAGGCGGCGTCTGGAGAATCTGGCCGCTACGGTAGCTGAGGACTCCGCTGTAGTTCCAGTCGCGCACAAGCCATGATAGGGCCTTCATCCCCGGACCATCGGCCTGGAACTTCGGCGTGGTGTAATTGAACGCGATGATCAGCGTCTGCGGCTGGCTGAAACCGGAGATCTGCTTGTCCAGCTTGAAATTGTAGACGTCATTGATCAGCGGAGCCGAGGGCGTCACGTAAGAGGTATTCGAGTTGGTTCCGTTGGTCAGCTCCTTCTGCCAAGTGTAAGCGATCTGCGACGATAACCCGTGTGAAAAACGCTTTGTGACCTTTAGCTGAAGCGAGTCGTACCAGGTATTGCCGCTCGGCGGTCCGAGGAAGGGTGGAATCCCGTTCCACTGCGGATAAGCGCGGAGGGCCTGCTTCAAAGGCTGCCCCGCCGGGAAGCCGGGATAGACGCTGTTGGCGATCGGCGTCTGCGATCCGTCCTTGAGAGTGAGGGTCGTGATCGGGAACAGCCCGGGGAAGCGGGCTTGCACCAGCGGTGAGGAAATCGGCGTATTCAGCAAAGCCGCGTCCGCCCGGTTGGTAATATCCAGACCCCACTGCGATTTTAACTGCTCCGGCGTGAGGGCGTTGTAATTTAGCGGCGCCAACAACGGGGAGACCCACCACGCGCCCCGGTTTCCGACATACGACACATCCACGGCGAGGTCGCGCAAGACTTCGCGCTGGAACCCGACACTCCACTGGAACGTCCGGGGCAACCGGCCCGCGTTGGGCGCGATCGACACGAAAGGCGAGGACGGAGGAATGACGCCTGGCGCGGCCGGGAAGGGGAATAGCGGATTGAAGTCGGGCCAAGTAACCGGCGTATTCCCGAACCGGTTACCCGGCGCGTACGGGTTACCGTCCTTCAACAGCCCCGCCGCCGCACCATAGGCTGGCGAGGTGACGTTGTAGAAGTCGCCCGCGCTGCTGTTCAACCCCGCTTGGTCCGACACCGCCGCGTAAGAAATGGCCCCTCCGGCGTGAAACACGGTCTTGGGAGTGATCTGGTAAGCGACGCCCAGGTGCGGGCCCACGGCGTAAGGATACGCATAGGCGAAGTGGCACTTACAATTTGCTTCGTATTCGACTGTTCCAATCCGCCCGCCGATCAGGGGGTTCGGCTGGTTGAACGCCGCGTTCTGCATCCGGCCGTATTGCTCTTTCCAGAGAATCGCGTAATCCCAGCGAACGCCATAATCGAATGTGAGCTTGCGAGTCACTTTCCAACTGTCCTGGAGATACAAACCGTAGGCGTGCGTGCCGAGGCGCGGCCGCGCCGTAATCGCCAGCGCCACGTTATTCGCCGTCCCGAGGAAGAAGCTCGCGTAGCCGAAGCCGCTGCTGGCCGTGTTCGCGAAGGGCTGGCCGAATTGCGCCGGATCGGCCGTTTGGACCTGGGAGAACCCGAACTGGCCGTCGGCGCGGCTGCTGTTGACGCTCTGGATTCCTTCAAAGAGCGCCGTAGCGCCGAGCTTGAAAGTGTGGTTGCCTTTTACCCAGGTGGCGTTGCTGTTGAATGTCGGCTTGGTGTCATAGGCTTCCGGCGTCAGAGTGAACGCAACGTTCGTGTTCGTCACGCCCGGCCACCCGCCACCGCCATTCCATCCGCCGCCGAGCCCGCTCACCATACCGGCCATATAGGGGAAGTACTGCGCGTAAAACGGAAGTCCTTGCGGGAATAACTGCTTCTGATCGTACGCAAAGGAAGTCTGCGGATTGGAGGTCCGCATAATGCCTGCGCCCACGTGGATCAGAAGGGACGGCGTCGCGGTGTAATCCCAATTCAGGCGCACGGTGTTTGAAACCGCGTTCTGCGGCTGGGTGGCCGTATAAATCTGGGTGAAGCCATTGTTTTGCGGCGAAAAAGTCCGGGTTTGCGAATAATAGCCGGACAGCTTCATTTTGTCGCTCAGGTTCTGATCGATCTTGAACGACGGGATGGTCGTGTGCCGGTAATTCGAATAGCCGGGCACCGCGTAGTTGACCAGCCCCGGCGCGTTCGGCATCGGGATCATGTTCTGGATGATCGCCGCGGTCGGATCGATTCGAGTGACCGGAATCTTGTTTCCAGCGAACGGATCTCTCACGGTGATCCCGTTCACGACGCGAGTGGTGCTTGGATCAAAGATCTCGTTCAGGCAAATGGTGCTGTTGACTGGATCGACGCTGGCTGACACAGCGTTGCAGGTCGGATTCGGGCCGGTGGGCGTCAGAGCCGCGCTGAAGTCGCCGGCGCGCTGGGCAGCCGTCGGCACGATGCCCACGCTATTGGTGATGAACGCCGATTGGCGGAATTGCTCGAAGTTGAAGAAGAAGAAGCTTTTGTCGTGACCGTTGTAGATCTTCGGGAGGTAAATCGGCCCGCCGAGGGTGAATCCGTAATCGTTCTGGCGCAGGGGGTTTCTGACGTGCTGCCCGATTTTATTCGGGTTGGTCGTGCCCGCATCCGTAAACGGCACCCCCGAGTTCAGCGCTTCGTTCACGAAATAGTCGTACGCGCTGCCGTGGAGCTGGTTCGTACCCGATTTCATCGTGTAGTTAAAGAATCCGCCGCCGGCCTGCCCGTATTCGGCCGCGTAGTTACTGGTTTGGATCGTCACTTCCTGGATCGCATCCATTCCGGCCTGGTTGATCTGGTTCTGCTGCTTGAAAAAGCCGTTGGTCGCGTCCTGGCCTTCGATATTGATCGACTGGGAATTGGATGGCATTCCATTGATGCGCATTACCGAATCGGTGGTGATTCGGGCGCCCGGCAGGAGCGCCACCGAGGATAACGGATTCCGGATGTTCCCAAGGCTGGTTGCCGTGCCGATAGGCGCTGCGGCGCCGGTCAGAGTCAGAATCGGAAGATCGTCCAGGGCGCTGGTGGGAACGTTGTGGCTGATGTCTGCGTTGTCGGCGTTAATCAGCGGCGCCGCCTCGGTGATCGTGACGCTTTCGGTCGCCGAACCGACCTCCAGCACCGGGTCCACGCGCAGAGTCCCGGCGACTTCCACTTGCAAGCCCGTGCGGACAAACTTCTTAAAACCCATCACGGTGACCGTCAGCTCGTAGACGCCGGCCGGCAGTTGGGCGATCGTGTAGTTTCCGGTGCCCGAACTCGCCGCCGGATACACCGCGCCGGTCGCAACATTACGAGCTTCAATCGCTGCGCCGGCGACCACTGCGCCGGCCGGGTCAGATACCGTTCCCGTTATCGTGCCGCGATCGCTTTGAGCAAACGCGGCAAAGCCGCAACACAGCAGACAAGCTGCCAATACAAAGGAGCGCAAGGGAGGACCTCCAGGAGAAGTAAAAGAAGTCCGGTTTAAACTGACAACATCCCTGTTAGGTAAGAAATCCCGTTAGCCTGTCCAAGCTCTCCCCTTCCAGCAAGAACGAGGCAAGTTTATCCCACTTGTATGCAGGTGTCAATCAAAAACATGCCAAAAAAAGGCGGCCTCGTGATATACTCGCACGCACGAAAGGGGGTCTTTTGAAAACGCTACGGATTGCGTTGTTGACGGCGCTGGGTTGCGCCTCCGTGTTTCCGCAGGCCACTTCGCAGATCCAAGGCTCGGTGCAGGATGCGACCGGGGCGGCGGTGCCGGGAGCCGAAGTGAAAGCCACGCAGACGGACACCGGCGTCGTTCGCACGGCCACGACCAGCGCCGAAGGCGCCTATGTCCTGGCGAACTTGCCTATCGGCCCATACCGGCTCGAGGTAACCAAGCAAGGGTTCGCCGTTTTCGAGCAAACCGGGATTGTTCTTCAGGTCAACACGATTCCCACCATCGACATTCAGCTTCGGGTCGGCGCGATTTCGGAAAAAGTTCAAGTCGAAGCCAATGCCGCGCAAGTAGAACTTCAGACCACCAGCATCGGCAACGTGATTGAGAACCAACGCATTTTGGAACTGCCGCTGAACGGGCGGAACGCCGCGGAACTGATCCAGCTCGCCGGCGCCTCGATTCCCGCCGGAAGAATCGGAGTCGGCGGCACGACTGCGGGAATGCCCGGCGGTTTGCAGGTGGCTGTCGCGGGGGGACAACTCTCGGGCGTTGGATATTACCTGGACGGGACGATGTACAACAACCTCTTCGACGCCACCAATCTTCCCTTTCCGTTCCCCGATGCTTTGCAGGAGTTCAAGGTCGAAACCAGCACGCTCACCGCGCAGGACGGAAACCATTCCGCGGCGGCAGTCAGCGCAGTGGTCAAATCGGGCACGAATGAATATCACGGCGATCTGTTTGAGTTCCTTCGCAACGGCGACATGAACGCGCGTAACTTCTTCGCCAGCGCGCGGGATTCCCTCAAGCGCAACCAATACGGCGGCACCTTTGGCGGTCCGATCATGCGCAACAAGTTGTTCTTCTTCGTGGGGTATCAAGGCACGCGCACGCGCTCGGACCCCGCGGACCGCACGGCTTTTGTCCCCACGGCTCAGATGCTGCGTGGGGATTTCAGCGGCTGTCCGACGTTCCCCGCGACCATTAAAGATCCGAACGGCGGCGTCTTTCCGAATAAACAAATCCCGGTTACTCGATTTAGCCAGCAGTCCCTCAATCTGGTGAAATTCCTGCCTGCCTCGAACGATCCCTGCGGAGCAACTCACTTCGGGCCGATTCTGCAAAGCAATGAATACCAGGTGCTTGGCCGCACCGACTACCAGATCAGCGACCGCCAGAATTTCTTCGCCCGGTACATGGCGACCACCTACTACCAGCCATCGGCGTACGCGCTCTCGAAAAATATCCTGGACACGGCTCAGGGCGGGCTCGACGATCTGGCGCAGACCTTCGCGATCGGCCACACGTTCCTGTTCTCGCCTACCACCATCAATACCTTCCGGGCTTCGGCAAACCGCGTCTCCGTGTTCCGTTTCAGCGACGATTATTTCGATGCCTGCGACCTGGGCGTAAAGTTCAGTTGTCTCGTGCCGCACCAAACCGTTGTGACCGTTACCGGCGGATTCGCCATCGGGGCGGGAACCAACATCTTCGCTTCCTTTGTCCCCACCAACTACACTTTAGGCGACGATGTCAGCCTGGTGCGCGGCAGCCACCAGTTGACGTTCGGATTTTCGGGCTTTAAGTACCAGCACAGCCAGAAAGCCAACGTTTATTCTTCTGCCACGTTTTCCTTTACGGGCCTGCCCGCCGCCACGGGATTGGGAATGTCCGATTTCCTGCTCGGCGAAATCGGCTCCATGACACAGGGTTCGCCGAATACCGTCTTCACCACCAAGTTAGGCTATGGCTTGTACGCACAGGATACCTGGAAGGTATCTCGCCGCCTCACGGCCAACCTGGGACTGCGTTGGGAACCGTTCCTGCCACAGAGACTCAATAATGGTGCTGTCTACAACTTCGATTGGAACCGCTTCCGGCAGGGTGTCCAGAGCACGGTGTTCACGCAGGCGCCCCCGGGACTCCTCTACGCGGGCGATCCCGGGTTCCCGGGTAAAACTGGCGTGAATAATCGCTACGACCAATTCGCGCCGCGCATTGGACTGTCATTCGATCCGCGAGGCGATGGAACAACCTCCCTTCGGGCTTCGTTCGGAATCGGCTACGATTTCCCGAATATTCAGATCATGTCGACGCCGGCGACAGCCCCGCCCTTCGGCAACGCGCTGGTCGGCATTCCGGGCCCGCTTCCCTTCTCCGATCCCTGGTCTGCCTATCCGGGCGGCAATCCCTTCCCCGGCAGCTTCGGCCCCAACGCGACGTTCATCAAATACGGGACGTTCGTGGCGCAGCAGCCCGACGCCAAAGCGACCACGGTGTACTCCTGGAATTTCGCCATCCAGCATCAGTTTGGAACCTGGCTGCTCTCGGCCACCTATTTGGGAACGGAGACGGCGCATCTCTGGGATAGCTTCCAACTGAATCCCGCTCAAATCGTTCCCAGTTCTGCTCCGCTTGGAACGGCGTGCCCGCCCGGTGTCACGGCCGGCTGCAATTCGACTTCGAACACCAATCAGCGGCGCATCGCCTACCTGATCAACCCCCAGGTGGGCCAGTACCTCGGGTCGGTGGACCAGTTCGAATCGGGCGGGACGGTCAGCTATAACGGGCTGATGCTATCGGCGGCCAAGCGGCTCAGCCGCGGATTCAGCCTGGACGCGAACTACACCTGGTCGCACTGCATCGGCGATGTAGGAATCGGCTCCCTGGTCGGCGGCGGCGAGACGTACGAGGATCCCCACAATCGCCGGCGGGATCACGGCAACTGCGAGACCGGAACGCTGAACGGCACGCAGGCCCTCGACCGACGGCATATCGTCAATGTGACGGGAGTGGCCGACGCTCCCAAGTTCCACTCTCCAGTGCTGCGAATCCTGGCCAGCGATTGGAGATTCTCGACCAGTTACCGTTATCTTTCCAGTGCGTTCCTGACGGCGTCAACCGGGATCGATTACGCGCTGACCGGCACTGGAGGGCAGCGGCCGAATCTGGTGCTCCCGGATCCGCTGGCCGCCCATCCGGGTTCGCCTTGCGCGCAAACGGCCCCGTGCGTGAGCTGGCTGAATCCAGCGGCGTTCAAGCAGCCCGCCTTCGGGACTTTCGGAAATCTTGGCCGCGCCAATATTCCCGGCCCCAACTCATGGGAGATCGACTCGGCTCTGTCCCGCATCTTCCCGGTCCGGGAAGGCATGAACCTGGAGCTTCGCGGCGAGGCGTTCAATCTGACCAACAGCTTCCGCGCGCTAACGGTGAACACGGCGCTGAACAATCCGACCACCTTCGGCGAAATTCTTTCCGCGCAGGACCCCCGGATTATGCAGGTGGCCCTCAAGCTGACTTTCTGATTGTTCGCGGAAATCGCCTCCGCTACCCACCGAACCGCGACCGCATGAGGGAGCGGTTGAACAGCCGGATCCGCGTGGCCGCGCCTACTTATCGCCCATGCCCTTGAGCCCCTCGGTCAGCTCGATGTAGGCGCCGTTGGGGTCCGTAATGAAGGCGATCTTCAGGCCGAACTGCTTGGTCATGTCGCGCATCGGCGAGTTGATGGTAACCCCATCGGCTTCCATCTTTTTCATGAAAGCCTCCAGGTCCTTCACCTCGAAACCGATGTGATCGACAGTATGCCCCTTGCTTCCCGCGGGCGGAGGCGCCTGTTTGCCGCCGCGGCCAGCCGAGCTGAGAAAATCGACCTCGGCCCCGGGCATCATCGCCGCCGGGAGATTGCGACGGCTGCCGTCGCCCGCGCCGAATTCCTTGATGTACCACTGCTGGGCCGCCTTCGGGTCCGGCACGGACTCGTGTATGTGATGGAACGCGATCGGCGTCGCCAGGTTTTTGTTCTCCATGATCTCGACGCGCACGCCGTCCGGCATGTCCAGGAACGCCTGCACGTTAGGAGTCAACTCCTGCCACTTCATCCCGGCCGCCATTGCCTTTTCGCGGAGCCCCGGATAATCCTTCACCTCGAAGCCAATGTGATTGATCACACTCGGAGTGGTTTCCGGCATCGCATTCTTGGTCACGATGATGAAAATTCCCGGAAATTTGACCATATTTAGGGGACCATTGGTCATCGCCTGCCCGCCGAGCAAATCGGCCCAGAGCTTCTGCGTGGCGGCCGGGTCCGGCGTCGTCAGATGAACATGTCCGAGAGAGACTCCCGCGGCGTTGGGAGCGGGAAGTTGAGCAAATAGAGAAGCGGTCGATACCGCGAGAAGACGAAACCAGCGCATGGGCCTTAACGTATCATAGAAGCAGCCGGGATTGCGAATGCGTCCGGCCCGCCACGGACCGGATCACTTCGCCGCGGCCATCGATTCCACTTTGATGGTTTTGGTCTTCGTGTCCAAAGCGCCCGCGACCGTCACTCTCTTACCCGCGAACTTCTCGGGCGTCCGCTGATCGCTGAGCATGTACACATCCTTGCCGTCGTACAGCACGTACTGGGCGCCGTGCGCGTTCACGCACGCGATCGTGCATTCGGCATCGTTCGAACCCATTCGCATGTGCGAGTGGTCACCTTTCTCGCACATGCTATCGCTAATGACTCCGGTGAAATTGCGCTTGTCCGCACCGCTAGCCAAAGCTCCGAGCAATATGAAAGCGCACAGCACCCGCTGCACGACGCCCATCGTATTTGAGAATCCCGAAACGCCCTAGCTCCCTGGCGTCATCAAATGCGCGGTCGTGGTGCCTGCATTCATGATCCACACGCCGCCCTGGCTGCCGTTCTCGGGCAAACCCAAGGTCTTCGAGGTGGCCATCGGGACTGCGATGGTGGTGTGATTGCGGGCGTGCTCCGCGTCGGTACCCATAAGGTGAATCCAGACCGAGCCGAATTCGGGCTTCACGCGCGTTCCCGCTTTCTCCTCCTTCTCGAATTCGGCATCCCGAGCCGCCTTGTCCGGGATCGCTTCGATTTTCAGGTTCTGGGCCACGCGAGGCAGGTTTTCCAGGCTGGTACATTCGATGAAGAAGGCCGGATGCGTGGGCCAGCCGGAGAGGTCGTAGCACACCATCTTGTTGGTGCCCTTCTTCAAAGTGCTGTAGGTGAAGTCCTTGTTCCATTTCACAACCGTCGCGCCGTCCTTCATCTGGCGCGGAGCGGCGAGCAAAGCCTTATCGATCTCCGCCTGCTGGGCAAACACGCCAATCGACAGGGCTAAACTGCTCAGAACGATCGGTAATACACGTTTCATCGGTGTGATCTCCAATTCCTTCCGCTCGGGAACTCAACCTCGCGAGGACCGGCGGAAATGCTTAGACTCTTGTGAACGCCCTTGGCGAACAGTCTATCGGCGACTCGGGAATCAGTATATCATCGCGCTGACGAGCCAGCCGCGCGGCCGGTGGCCGCGTCCCGGGCCTGCGCCGTGTCCGTGTACTGCTGAAAGCGCGCTACCTTCCCGCTGCGAAGCTTGAACACATGGACGAATTGCGCGTCCAGGCGGATGCCAGTGGCCCGGTACACGCCCCGGTAGCGGCCCAGCGCGACCACGGTATCGCCCTCGCTGATCAGCTCTTCGGGAATAGCTGTAAAGCCCTCCCAGTCTGTTCCGATTCGCGCGAAGACGCCGTCGAGCACCGCTTGCGGTCCGATGTACGGGTTGCGATCCGCGTAAATGAAATTTTCGGCCTCGTTCCACACGATGCCCGGATCCAACAGGCCCAGTGCGGCCGGTACATCGCCGCGCCCAAACGCTTCATACAACCCGCGCACAATCTCGGTGTTAGCCGCCATCCTCAATCTCCTCCCGAGCGATTATGTCATACAGAGGCGAGGCTCCCGGCGCGCCCCCCGTACTGATAGACTCCATTTCAAGGAGCTTTCATGGCCACTATCGTCGTCAACGGAGTCAAGCGGGAGGTCCAGGCCCCCCTGGACACGCCCTTGCTTTACGTATTACGCAACGATCTTGAATTGACCGGTCCCCAGTTCGGCTGCGGGCTTTCCCAGTGCGGCGCCTGCTCGGTGCTGCTGGACGGGAAAGAGATACGTTCCTGCACAACGCTTTTATCCCTGGCCGCCGGCAAAGAGGTCACCACGCTGGAAGGCCTCCCGGCACGCTGGGCAAAACAGAAGGGCCTTTCGGCGGCCGATGCCGAAAAGACCCTGCACCCCGTGCAGCAGGCCTGGATCCAGGAGCAGACTCCTCTGTGCGGCTTTTGCCAGAACGGCATGATGATCAAGGCGACCGAACTCCTGGAGCAGAAGCCCTCGCCCACGGTGCAGGAGATTAAGGAGGCCTTCACCACGTCCGGACCATCGGCGCACCTGTGCCGGTGCGGCAGCTACACCGCCATCATCCAGGCCGTGCAGCTTGCCTCTCGCATCATGGCGAATGGAGGCAAAGCATGAAGAACCAGAACATCTTTGGAGCTTCCCTTTCCCGCCGCCGCTTCGTCAAAGCCGGCGGAGCGCTGTTTGTGGGATTCGGCTTGGCCGGCGTCGATGGCCTGAACAACACCGCTCGCGCCGCGACTACGATGAAGAACACCCTGGACGCGTCGCTGCCCGAATCGTGGATCGAGATTCATCCCGACAACACAATTCTGATTCGCACCGGCAAGAACGACTTCGGCCAGAGCACAACGTTCACGGCGTACCGCCAGATCGTGGCGGAGGAGTTGAGCGCTTCGCTCGATTCCATTACGACCGTGGTGGCAGGCGATACCGACCGCACCCCGGATGGCAGTGGCGCCTTCGACTTCCTGGGCAGCGGAATGCCGAATATCCGCAAGGCCGCGGCGTATACCTATCAGGCTCTGCTCGATCTCGCCTCGCAGCGTCTACGCATACCGAAAAATCAGATTACGGTGAGGGACGGCGTGGTTTCGGGCGGCGGGAAGAGCATCACCTACGGCCAGCTCGTGCAGGGCCAGCAGTTGAAGCTCACGATTCCGGTGAAGGGCGACCTTCTGAGCCCCATGGGTCTGGTGGTGGACGGCAATCCGCCCATGAAGCCAGTGAGCCAGTACACGATCATCGGCAAATCCTCACCCAACTACATCACCGCCCAAAAGGTGACGGCGAAAGCCAACTGGGCGACCGATGTGCGCCTGCCCGGGATGCTGCACGCCCGCATGGTTCATCCCAAGAGCCTGGGCTCGACGCTGGTTTCGGTGGGCACTCTGGACCGGGCGAAATATCCCAACGCACAGGTGATTGTGAAGGGCAACCTGGTGGGCGTGGTCGCGCCGACGGAATGGGAGGCGATTCGCGCCTCGCAGCAGGTCGCCGCCGGCACGAAGTGGAGGGACTGGAAGGGCCTCCCCGGCCATGCGCGGCTGTTCGATTATCTGAAACGCGACGCCGATTGGAAAACCACGCGGGTCACCAAAAGCGAAAAATCGAAGGGCGACGTGGCGCCCGCGATGTCCGCGGCGGCCAAGAAGCTGAACGCGACCTACCAGCTTCCGTACATGAAGCACGCGCCGATGGGGCCGACCGTGGCGGTGGCCGACGTGCGCGCGGATGGAAACATCTACATCTACACACACAATCAGAACCCGCAAGCGCTGCGCGGCCAGATCGCGCAGATGCTTTCGATCTCGCCCGATAACGTGATCGTCCGGGCCGCGGCGGGTCCCGGCCATTATGGCCGGTCCAACGGCGGCAACGCCGGCGCCGAAGACGAGGCGGTGATTCTCTCGAAAGCGGTCGGCAAGCCTGTCCGCGTGCAGTGGATGCGCCCCGAGGATTTCCAGTGGTCCACGCAATCTCCGGCCGCGTATTCGGACGTCGAGGTTGGTCTCGACGCCAACGGCAGGATCACCGCGTATCAGATCAACCACTATATGCCGGCCATGCAGGACGACCGGCCGATCGGTGCGGTGCTGGCGGGGCTTCCGACCATGCCTGCTCCGAACGAGAACGGCGTGTTCATCGGCTCGACCGTAAACGACATTCAGGACCCGTGGATCTACGACGGCGTTTCCACGGTTCTTGAGCAGGGTTACGGCACGTTCCAGCTCGGGCAGAAAGCCTCGCCCCTTGCAGTCGGCCTGCGCGATCACAGCATGCGCACTCCGGGTCAGTTCCAGCAGAACTTCCCCCGCGAGCTGGCCATCAGCGAGGCCGCAGCGCTCGCCGGCGCGGACCCGATTCAGTTCCGCATCGACCACACCAAAGAGGAACGCGCGATCGGCGTGCTGAAAGCCGTCCGTGACGCCTCCGGCTGGGAGACTCGCCCGGCGCCGCGCAGCAAGCGCGAAGGCGCGGTGTTGCACGGGCAAGGCGTGTCGGTGATGTTTCGCTCGGCCACGTTCTGGGCGTGCGTGGCCCATATCGCTGTGACTCCGGCCACGGGCGCGATCAAGGTGGAAAAGGTCACGGTCGCGGTGGATCCGGGCGTGGTGGTCAATCCGATGCAGTTGAAACGCCAGGTAGAAGGCGGCACGGTGATGGGCGTCAGCATTGCGCTGCTCGAAGAGCTCCAGTTCGACGAAAGCGCGATCACCAGCCGCGACTGGCGCGGCTACCCGATCCTCAAGATGGCGGACATCCCGGAGATTAATGTGGTGATTCTCAACAAGCCCGAGGTCGGCACGTACGGCGGCGGATCGGAAGCCGCGAACGCGCTCGCCGCGCCGGCCATTGCGGCGGCGCTGTTCGACGCGACTGGCAAGGTCGTGCGGCGGCTCCCGCTGAAGCCCGAGTACGTTCTTCCGGTTTTGAAGGCTTAGGACGAAGGGGCCGGAGAACCGGCCCCTCAACGCTTATAACCGATTTTCCGCAACAATCCGTGGCGCCACTCGCGATCGGCCTCGCCCTCGACGCCTTGGGGCGGGCTGCCGTCGATGACGCCGAGAATTCCGCGCCCCTGCCCGGTTTCGGCCAGGATCACTTCCACCGGATTCGCCGTGGCGCAGTAGATGGTGCAAATTTCCGGGATTTCGCGAATGCGGTCGAGCACGTTAATCGGGAACCCATCGCGCATCGCGATCACGAAGCTGTGTCCGGCGGCGACCGCCTGCGCATTGCGGGTCGCGTTGGCCTGAAGATCGGCGTCGTTGCCGTCCACGCGCGTCAGGCACGCGCCGGAGGCTTCGTTGAAGGCGATGCCAAATTTCATCTGCGGCGTCGTGTTCACGATCGCTTCATACAGATCTTCCACGGTCTTGATGAAATGACTGTGGCCCAGAATGATGTTGCCGTTCTCGGGGATTTCCAATCGCACCGATTTGAGTTCCATGCCTACTCAATATACTGGAGGCCCCTATAATCGAGCTTGGTACTGGAGCACATCCGCAGTCTTCCGCGCGGGCGCGCGACGCTGAAACAGCTTCTGCGCGAGCTTTCGCGCCACGGCGTCACGCGCGCGAGTCTCGAATCCGAACTCCAACGCCTGATCGGCCGCGGTGAGATCGTCGAAACGCGCTCCGGGCAATACGCAGCGGTCGGCGCGACGCAGGAGTTCGCAGCCGGCCGCCTGAACGTCCATCGGGACGGGTACGCGTTCGTCACGCCTGACGTGCCGGTACCCGGGCTGCGCGGCGATATCTACCTTTCCAAAGAAGCCGCGGACAAGGCAATGCACGGCGATCGCGTCGTGGTGCGCATCGGCCGTATCGAGCCCGGCGGCCGGGCGCACGGCGAGATTGTCCGGGTGCTGCGCCGCGCGCACGCCTTCGTGGTCGGCGAATTTCGCGTCCGCCGCTCGGGCTTCGTGGTGATTCCGCACGACGAGCGCCTCCGGCAATGGATTCACATCCCCGAGGATTTGGCCCTGCCTGGGTCCCACGAGCCCGCGCACCGCGTCGGCGCGCGCGAGTTCGAAGTCGCCTCCGCTGAAGACCTGGACGGCATGATCGTGAACGCCGAAATTCTCGATTTCGGCGGCCAGGGCGAGCGCCCGGTGGGCCGCATCACCGAAATTCTCGGCCGGCCCGGCGATTTCGGCATTGATGTCGAGATCCTCATCCGCGCCCACCATATCCCCCACCGCTTTCCCGAGGACGCGATCGCGCAGGCGCGCTCGATTCCCGGACCGATTCCGCCCGAGGAAATCGCGCGCCGCGAGGATTTCCGCAGCCTGGATATCGTCACCATCGATGGCGAGACCGCGCGCGATTTCGACGACGCCGTGTGGGTGGAAAAGCTCGCCAACGGATACTTCGCGCTCCAGGTTCACATCGCGGACGTGAGCCACTATGTCCGGCCGGGCTCGCCCATCGACCGCGAGGCCTTGCTGCGCGGCACCAGCGTTTATTTCCCGGACCGCGCCGTCCCGATGCTTCCAGTGGAGCTATCCATCGACCAGTGCTCGCTGCGCCCGCACGAAGACCGTCTGGTGATTTCGGCGATTCTGGAGATTGACCCGCAGGGCGACGTGGTCGCGCAGAGGTTCACCCGCGGCGTGATTCGCAGCGCGGAACGCCTGACCTACACCGCCGTGCACGGTGTGCTCGAAGGCGATCCCGCCCTGCGGGAGCGCTATTCCGCCCTGATCACGCGTTTCGAGCGGATGCGCGAGCTGGCGCTGATCCTAAACCGCAAGCGCGTCAAGCGAGGCTCCATCGACTTCGATCTGCCCGAGCCTCTGCTCGAATTCGACGAGTTCGGCGAAATGACCGGCGTCACGCGCGCCCCGCGCAACATCGCCCATCGCATCATCGAAGAGTTCATGCTGGCCGCCAACGAAGCCGTCGCCTCGCATCTCGAAGCCGCCGGGGCGCCCATGATCTTCCGCGTCCACGAACGCCCCGATCCGAAACGGGTCCTCGAGTTCGAAGAAATTGCCGCGCACTTCGGCTATTCGCTGGGTGCGGGCGCGGCCCCGGTGAAGCGCTTCCGCGATCGCGCCACAGGCCGCATCGAATCCATCGCTCTGGATAATCCCAGGCTCACCTCGCGCAGTTATCAAAAGCTGGTTCAGAAGATCGAAGGCAAGCCCGAAGAACGCATCCTGAGCTACCTCATGCTGCGATCTCTCAAGCAGGCTCGCTATAGCGACCGGAACGTGGGACACTTCGCTCTCGCGGCCTCCAGCTACACGCACTTCACCTCGCCCATCCGCCGCTATCCCGATCTCATGGTGCACCGCATCCTGAGCGCGCACCTGGACGGCCGGACTTACGAGGCTGACATGCGGGCAATCTCCGAGGCTTCTTCGGAAACCGAGCGCCGCGCCGCCGAGGCCGAACGCGAGCTCGTGGAATTGAAGAAAGTCCGCTTCATGAGCGGCCGCCTGGGCGACGAGTTCGCCGCACTTATCATCTCCACTACGCGCTTCGGATTCTTCGTCGAGCTGGAGGATCTGTTCATCGAAGGCCTGGTCCCCATCGACGTACTGCCCGGCGACCACTTCACGTATCACGAGAACACGCGCAGGATCATTGGGGAGCGCACGCGCCGCCAGTTTTCCATCGGCGATCGCGTGCGTGTGCGCCTGGATCGCGTAGATGCCGTGGAGAACCGGCTGCAATTCTCTCTGGCCGAACCTGAGCCCGCCGGGCACCGCCGTGCCCGGGCTAAATCCGGCCGGCGCTGAACTCTGTTAGCATCGGCGTCAGATGCGATTCGTTCTGTCGTTGCTCGTGGCCGCCGCGGTACGAGCCCCAACCGCGGGCTCCATCGAAGGAATCGTAATAAACACCGTGACCGGAACGGGAATCGGCGGCGGCACGGTGAGAATCGTTCTAAAGCCTGCGGGAAATCAACGGCACAGTGGATAAGGGCGGAAAAGCCACGGTGGTGATGTTTCCTCAAACCCTCGCGGACGGCGATCTTGGCGCCACTGCGCTGTCCGGTCCCAACGGCAGGTTGGATCTGAAAGGCCTGATCCCTGGAGATTATTACGTGATCGTGCTGCCCGAGTTCAGCGCCCCCGAGATGCGCGAGGTCCTGTTTCTCCGCGGTCTGATCCCGCGCGCGGCCCGGGTGCGCGTCGAGGAAGGCTCGGTGGCCACCGTTCAGCTATCGGTACAGACATTCTGATTTCGTCCGCCTCCATCCGGGCGCCCCCGGTCGCGCAGGAGCGTAACCTGAACACGCCTGCGCTGGCGCCCTCCGCAACTTTTAGTAGGGAGAATCACCCAGAAGATACCGTACAGAACAGTACGTAAGTGAGCTGGCTCGTGCATGGGCGCGTGCTATTGGCGGAGACCTTCCGATGGCGCGATCGTCTTGCCCACCGCGCCGTACGCCTCGATCAGCGCCCCCATCGCCGGACCGTATCGAGGCGCCAGGAAGCGATTCGAGCTGTCCAGCTCCACCAGCATACGGAACCGCTCCCGAATGGCCGTGTTCTGGAAGACGCCGCCGGCATAGCTCACGAGCACAGTTTCCCCAGGCCGGAATAACTGCGCGCGCACGGCCGCGAGCAGCGTCGCCAAGTCCTGAGCCGCTCGCCCGAGGATCTCCCGGGCGACGGCATCCCCGGCCGATGCCGCGCCGTCCACCAGCCGGGCCAGCCCTGCCACGCGATCCCGCGGATATTGTTCCGTATAAAACCGGTGCAGAAGATCATTCGCATCCGAGGCGCCCGTGGCCTCGATCATGGCCTCCCGAAGCGAGGTGCGCGGTCCCCAGCCCTCTTCATGCCGCACGACGGCCCGGAGGGCCTGCCGGACCAAGTCGAACGCCCCACCCTCGTCGCCGAAAATGTAGCCCCATCCACCCGCGCGTGCCGTGCGCCCCTCCGCGTTGCGCCCGAACGCCATCGAGCCCGTGCCCGCGATCACCATCGCGCCCGGTTCTCCGGCGGTGGCTCCCGCCAGCGCGATCCAGGCGTCGTGCGTCACGACATAGCGCGCTGCCTTCACCAGATCCCTGGTCAGCGCCTCTTTATCGGCAGGCCCGCCGCTGAAGCCGAAACATGCCGACTCGAATTCAGCCTCCTTTAAAGAAATTCGAAGATCCGCGTGTTCCAGCGCCGCGCTTACGCTCTCGGCCAGCGCCGTATGGAAGCGCGCGTGGCCTCCGCTTGAACTCGCGTGATTGCACGGCCCGGCATGTCCTTCGCCGATTACGCGTCCGCCGGCATCGCCGATCAGCGCGGTGGTGCTGGATTGCCCGCCGTCAACGCCCAAAAAAAGTTTCACCATGTGATCCGGTAGAGCCGCATACCATATCCCGCGGCGATCTCTTCCAAGTGCCACGACTCGGGGTCGCCGTGGAACTGGCTGGCGGCAGAATCGCGATCGTCCACCAGAAGGTAGTGAACGCCGCGAGCCGCCAGCTCATACGTCGCCGCGTGGCGAATGCCCTCGGGAGGCTCCACATCGCGCACGGCAACACTCGCCGCGACGGGCTGCCACCGGCCCCCGCCTCCGGCTTCGATCCTGGCCTGTGCAGCCGCCGTCTCATAGGCGCCTTCGATGCGCACCTCATCGAGCATTTGCGGGCCTCCGAAGTCCACGTCAATATACATACCCGGCCGGGCTGGCTCTCCGCTGCGCCATCGCGTGGCCGGCGAGTTGTCGAAGGCAAGCCGCACCTCCCACGGATTCGGCCAGGCGGTTAATCGCCACGCCGGATTTCTCGCCAATTCGGCGCCGCGGTGATAGAACCGCAATTCATGGATGCTCCATTCGGTATCCGCCGGCGGCGCCGTTCGAAGCACGCGTACCCGGCGTACTGACTGTGCGGCGAACTTGAAGTCCTGCCAGACGCGAGGCTGTGCCACTTCGCTCCACCCATTTTCGATGCTGTCGGCGAGTGTTTGGTTAAAGGCGCTCTCGTAACCGATCAGGATCTCGCGAGAGGTATAGGCTTGCGGTACACCGGTGGTGGCAAACACCCGCTCGCCGGAAGGCACCATCGCTTCGATCATCCGCGCGGCCCCATACGGGGGGAAATTTTCCCGCAAATATCGATCCTGCGGAATGATCCGCAGGGCCTGCTTATACAACACACGATCCAGCCGCCAGGCCTGACTGGCGTAATGACGCAGTTCGCCGGGCCAGGACGTCACGGCGTGGAACACCATCAGCATCGCGAGCAGCCCTGGCCGGTCCAACGCCATGGCCATCGCCAGAGACACGAACGGCAGTACGGGAATCAGGAATCGCGTGCCGATGTTGGTGAAATACACCGCGAGCAAAACGCCGCCGGCGGCCAGCAGCCTGCGTCCGGGCCTCTCCCGCAGAGCCAGCAGGGAGATCGTCGCGAGCAAGAACGCCGGCCCGATCACCCCCTGCGTCTTGTCTCCACGCACGGTCACCTCCAGCGGAAGCGTGCGCATTTGCTGGACTCCATAGCTGCGCATCGCGCGCGAAAGGTCCTGCTCAAACATGGGGTGAACATAAGGATTCCGGAACACGCGGTTCGCAAATGGCGCGAAAGGATTCTGCACGCTAATCCAGTTCTTCAGTATCCACGGGCCGGCCATCAGCGCGGCGCAACCCGCCACCACTGCTACTCCCCGCCAGGAGTCTCGCGAAAAGCGCCCGCGCAGCGCGACAAATGTCACCGCGAAGGGAAACATCACGAATGCCGTGTACTTTGCGGCATAGGCATAGCCGGCGAGCAGGCCAACCGGAATCAACAAAGCCGTTCGACGATCCCCGTCCCAGAGTTCGAGCCAGCAAAAGACGGAAAATACGATCGCCGCGACGGCGACATCGTTATACGCGCTGGATCCGTCGATACCCACGACCGGAGCCGCGAAGGTAAGAAACGCGCCCGCCGCGCCCGCCCACGGCTTTCCGAGTCTGCGCCCGTAGGCGATCATCCCCAGCGCCAGCGCGCCCGCAAACGCCAGATGCACCAGCGCCGCCGCCGAATGCCGCCCCACCGCGAACGCAGGCACGAACAGCAGATCTACGCCCCCGCTCAACATCGCGAAGATGCTGGTGGTGATCCGCTCGAACCCGTGGGCGCGCACATAACGGGCCACCAGCCCGAGATGATAGCCGCTGCCGTCCGGACTCGATTCCGGGGCCCAGGCATGGAAGAAATAGAGCACGCCAAAAGCCGCGAACAGCACGGCCGAGAACATCTTCAACGTCGCGTTTAAGGGGGGCAGTTCCTTGTCTCGACCAGCAAACGACTTTTTCACGATCGCCGCGATGATCGCCGCGGCCGGGATCGCGATGACCACGGCCGCGTATGCGATCCTCAGCGCCATCGCCAGAAAAACCGCCAAGTGAAGGCACGACGCGCCCAGCACGAACGCCAAGGGAGCGCGCTCCGCGCGATACAGCGTCGCGCCAATGCGGTCGATCAGCAGTGCGCCGAGCGCGTAGCAGCCCCCCACGGTCAGCGCGGCCCCCAGAAGAGCGGCGAATGCCTGGATCGCGCCGCGCATCACGGCTTCACCCGGTACAGCCGTGCCCCGTAGGACTCGGCGAGGAAGGTGAGACCCCAACCTTCCGGGTCTTCCCGAAGGTCCTTCGCGCCGGCCTGGTTATCATTCACGAGTAAGTAATGGATGCCGCGCAGGCCCAGCTCGCGCGTCGCTTCCCGCCGGATATTCGGGTCCGGATTGATCTCCCGGGTCTGGGACCGGCTTGGTAACTCCCGCCAGGCGCCGGCGGTCTCATCGAATATTTCCACGCCGGTGTGGAGATTGTAATCCCACGATCTTTCGATCCGGACTTCATCCAGCGCTTGAGGTTTCCCGAAGTCCACTTCGATGTACATCCCCGGCGCGACCTGCTCCCAGGTACGCCAGCGGGTCGCTTGCGAATTGTCGAACGCCAGTTGTACCTGCCACGGATTTGGCCACGCGCTTAGGCGCCAATCGGGACTCCGCGGCAACTCGACCCCTTCCTTGAAGAAACGAAGCTCGTGGACGCTCCACTGCTCGGCCGGCCGGCCAGTATCCTTTTGAATCACCCGGATCCGCCGCAGCGCCTTCGTCGGGAACTCGAACTGTTCAGAGACACGCGGCTGAAAATTATCGAGCCAACCCACATTCACAAAGTCCACCAGTGTGGCATTGAACGCCGATTCGTACCCTTCCAAAATTTCGCGCGACGTATACGCCTCGGCTACGCCCGAGCCCATGCTGAGGACTCGCTCGCCCTTGGGCACGTAGAACTCCACCATGCGCGCCACGCTGTACGGCGGGAAAGCTTCACGCAAATAACGATCCTGAGGGATAATGCGAAGTGCCTGTTTATACAGGATGACCGGTTGGAGCCGCCAAGGGTAAGGCGCACTATAACGGGGGATGATGGACGGCCAGGATAGCAACGCGTGGATCGCCATGACCGCCGCCGCGAACCCCGGAGCAGCCGGCAGCGGGATAGCCATCACCAAGGCCAAAAAAGGAAGCGCCGGAATCAGAAACCGCGTCCCGACGTTGGCAAAATACGTCGCGCCCACCAGGGCGCCCGCCGCAAGTAGCCGCCGCCCGGCGCGGAATCGCAACCCGAGCAGTGCGAGCGGCGCAGCCAGAAATACTGGCCCCACAAGGCCGCTGGTAGCCTGCCCTCGAACCGTCGCTTCGAGAGGAAGCGCCCATAGGTTTGGCAGGTCGTAGCGGTGCAGGTAGGCAAAGTACTGCTGCTCAAAAGCGACCGTGAAGTAGGGGTTGCGGAAAATGCGGTTTCCGAAGGGGGCGATCGGATTGTGGAAGGTGATCCAATCTTTTAACATCCATGGCGCAACCATCACAGCGGCAAAGGCCGATAATGTCAAAATCCGACGCAGCAGGATTCCACGGCCCGCTTTCAGGCTACGCCAGAAAACAAATCCGATCGCGTAGAGGGCGATCACGCACGCGTTGTACTTGGCGGCATATGCGTAACCGGCAAGCAGCCCTATTGGAATCAGCGCCTTCGCATTGAAATGCTCATCCCAGATCTCCAGCCAATAGAACACGGCAAACACAATCGTTGCGACCGCTAAATCGTTATATGCGCTGGTTGCGTCGATGCCGGTCACCGGGCTTGCGTAGACCAGGAACGCGCCCACTGCGCCTGCCCAAGGCTTCCCGATTCGCCTGCCATAGGCCAGCATCGCCAGCGCGAGCGCCAGCAGAAAGAAGTAGTGCAGCAGCGCCGCAGCCGAATGCTTGCCGATCGCGAACGCCGGCACAAAGAGCATTTCCACGCCGCCGCTAAGCGCGGCGTAGATGTTAATGTAGCGCTTGAACCCGTGGGCTCGCAAATACTGTGAGACCAATCCCAGGTGATAGCCCGATCCGTCGGGGCTGGTTTCGGGCGCCCAGGCATGAAAGAAATACAGCAACGTAAATAGTCCAAACAACAGACCGGAAAGGATCTTAGCGCTCCTCGGAAGGGGTTCGGCCGGCTCGCCGCGAAGACCCCAGGACCCAGTCCGCACAGACAGCGAAATCGGGGCTAAGAGCATGACCGCCAGCACGGGCCAATAGCCGATGTGGAGCGCCAGAATTGCGAATACCACAAGGTGCAGACACGCCGCCCCAAGTACGAAAGCCAGGGGCAGGCGCTCCGGTTTGCGCAGCTTCAGATTGAGACGATCGATCAGGAGCCCGCCCGCCGCATAGCAAGCCGAAGCCGTCGCGACGGCGCCGAGCAGCGCCAGAAAGGCCTGCATCATGCTGGACCCATTATTCCCGACCCGTCATTCCTGCTGGAGCCCGATGCTGGTCAGGATGAACCCAAGGCGTGAACCGTCATCCTTTGAGATCCACATCTTATCGATCTCCGCCGCGAGTGTATTTTGTTCGTCTTTCTTGATCCATTCCGGCGGTACCGGCTTCTCGAAGTGCTGTGATCCGAAGGAGGAATAGCGGACGGTGTCCAGAAGATGGTCGTTCACATAGAAAGATAATGTAACGGGGCCGGTCTGCTCGAAGGTGACGCCGGCGATGGCGAAATCGATGGTGTAGTGCAGATTTTCGTTGGTGCGCAGGAGCACGCGCACGGTGGGGCGCTGGCCGGTCCAGCGCCAGACTCCATTTCCCGAACTGGCGATGTCTTTCATGATATAGGAATCTGCATCGCTGTCGGACATGTGGATCACACGGCGGACGCGGTACGGCCGGAAGTTTTCGAAGGGCTGCCTTTGCTCCGGAGGTGCATAGGGCTCCGGCATGTTTTGGCAAGCCGTGAGGAGGGCCACGAAGAATACGAGCGCGATTCGCCCCATCACCGTAAGGCCCTATTGTGGCACAGGGCCCCGGTTAAGGGCTGGTGGATTTTTTGCCGCCGGCGAGCGCGATGGCCGCGCCCGCGCCGCCGCCTGCGACCGCCGCGACAATCCCCACTTTGGCGCCGGTGGACATTCCGGTTTTGGCGGCTGGCGCGCCGCCGGGAGCACGAGCCGGCCCGCCCTTGGCCGCCGGAGCGGGAGTGGTTCCCGCGGGCATCTGTGCCTGAGCCTGCAAGCTGGAGGCGACCACCAGGCATCCTCCCTGGGATCGCGGCGATACCGACATCACATTGAACACCCCGGTGGCCGGGGCTACGGTGGCTTTCGCGGTGGACATCATCCCGGTGATCTCCACTCGATTGCCCACGTTAGCGGCCAGATCCTGGCCGTTCAGTTCCAGCACTTCCTGCGTGTTGTCGTCCTGAAGGATGAAATGGTTGTCCTTATACAGCAGGCACCCGGTTCGGGTGAGGGAGGCGGCCTGCTGCATGGCGAAACTCATGTGGTTGGGAGCCTGAATCGAGGCGAGAGGCACGCCGCTGGTGGTGGAAACCCGCGCAACCCCGGTGAGCGCGGCAACCTCGACCCGCGGCCCCAGCGCAATGCGCACGCGCGAACCCGGCTCGCCGCGAACCTGCAACGTCCCGACCTGGCTCAAACCTTGCGCCAGCACCAGGCGGTCCGCAAAGACCTGCGCGCGCGCGCCCGCGCCAAGCTGCACCTTGATCCCGGAACGCAGCGCCAACTGCGAGGACGCTTCCCCGGTTTCGACGATGGCGCCCTCGAAGAGCGTCGCGTTTCCCCAGACCTGGCTGCCCTGCAAGGTAAAATGGCCGCTTGCCGTGACAATGCCGATAGGCGGCCCGGGAGCCGCAGATGCCAAAGCAACAGCGAAAATGGCGGAGACCAAAATCTTCACTTCGCTCAAGTATACGGTCAGGCCTCCGAGGGGCACAAGATCACGCTTTGTAGTCGAAATGTATTACCTGCGCGAGGCTCTCGGATTGGCCGCAATTTGCGCGATGACGTGGGCGGGATGGTCCGCGCTCCGCCTGGCGCGCGCCGACGCTGCGTTTCGCCAGCAGACTCCGGAGGGCGTGGCTCGGGCGCTGGAGCTTGCGCCGGAGAACACAGCCTACCTTTCCTTGCGTGCATTACAAATCGAATACGAGGGCGGCGATTCACGCGGGCTGCTCGAACGCTGGGCCGCGGCGAATCCGATGGCCTCGGCGCCGCGCATCCGGCTGGGCCTGGACGCCGAGGTTCGCGGCGATTACGCCGCGGCGGAGAAATGGCTTTTGGACGCCGCACGCGTGGATCGCCAATTCGAGCCATCCTGGACTCTGGCGAATTTCTACTTCCGGCAGCAACGCTTGCCGGAGTTCTGGAAATGGATGCGGCTGGCGCTGGACGTGTCCTACGGCGACCGCCGGCCGGCGTTCGATCTGTGCCGCCGCGCGGGCGAGCCGCAGGAGATCCTCCGCGCGCTACCGGACCGGCGCGAGGTGTGGTCGGCGTATCTCGAATATCTGCTCGCACACCACGAGCCCGCCGATGCCGCCGGCGCCGCGCGGAAGCTCGCGGAATGGAGGGATCCGGCCGATCGCGATGTGCTGTATCGCGCCTGCGACGCGCTGCTGGAGGCGGGTGATACACAAGCCGCGATGCAGATCTGGAGCATGCTCGGACAGGCGACGAAGCCGGCAATCTTTCATCCGGATTTCGAGCCCCCGCGAATCGGGCACGGCTTTGACTGGCATCTGATCGAATCGCCCGGAGTAACGCATCTGCCGCTGGATTCGCCGCCCGCGCACCGGATCTTGCTCAGCGGGCAGCAGCCGGAAGCCTGCGAGTTGCTGAAGCAATATGTGGCGCTCGAGCTGGGGCGCGCGGCCGACGCCGCGCCAGCCCGCCGGTACGTGCTGCGGTGGGAGTCCCGCACCTCGGGGCTGCATTCTCCCACGGGAATCGAATGGAGAATCGGCGGCGAGCGCGCTGCCCTGCCCGCCAGCGACGACTGGAGCCGCGGCGAGATGCAAATGAGTAAAGGCGGATGGCTTGCGCTTGAATACCAGCGGCCCACCGGCGAAGTTCGGGCGGAAGGCTACGTGGAGATCCGGCACGTCACGGTGACCGCGCAATGACCGGGCTGTATCTGTTCCTCGTTATCCTGTGGTTCGGGCTGCTCACTTTGCGCGCGCCCGGGCTGTGGGCGCTGGCGGCGTTCGATGCCTCTCTGTTCGGGCTGGCGGCGGCCATGATCGTGCGGCGGAGATTCGAGGTGCGGCTGCATCCGATCGGGGTTTTGCTCGCGGTTCCGGCGATTCTGGCGCTGGTGCAGGCCGCAGCGAAGATCACCGTGGACCCGCAGCGCACCCGCGAAGCCGCGCTCGGCTGGTCTGCAAACTGCGCGGCTTTCTCCCTCGCGGCAGCGCTGTCAGAGCGCCGGCGGCGCTTTTTGGACACGCAACTCGCGTTCGCGACGTTGCTGAGTATTGGCGCGGTGATTGCGCTGTTCGCCAGCGGGACGCTCGGGCCGTTCGTGTACAAGAACCAGTTCGCGGCGTACGTGGAGGTCGCGCTAGGGATCGCCATTGTGGCGTCGCTGCGCGACCGCCGGTGGATCGCGGCGGCGGCGATGTTGTTTGCGTCGGTAGTGGCGGCAGGCTCGCGCGCGGGCGCGATTCTGTGCGCTGCGGAGCTGCTTGTGGTGCCGCTGTTAGCGTTTGGGCGCGGGCGAATCGCCAAGGGCGCGGCCCCGCGGCTGGCCACGGTCGCGGCGGCGGCCACTCTTGTACTGGTCGGGGTGGTGGGTCCGCAGCGGCTGATCGACCGGTTTCAGGAACCGCACCCATACGCGCTGCGCGCGAACCTTCTGCGATCCAGCATCGCGATGGCGCGCGAGCGCCCCATGGAGGGATTCGGACTGGGCGCGTGGTCCTCGGCCTACCCCGCGTTCGCGCGATTCGATGACGGCGATTTCGTCAACCAGGCGCATAACGATTGGGCTCAGTGGCTCGCCGAAGGAGGGGCGCCGATGCTGCTGGTAATGCTGGCGGTGGTGGCGCTGCTGGCACGGCCGGCGTTCGACTCGCTGTGGGGGCTCGGGTTGATGGCGGTGTTCTTGCACGCTTTCGTGGACTACCCCTTCGAGCAGCGGCCCGCGCTGGCGGCGTTCTTTTTCGCGATGGCCGGCGCGCTGGCGGGCGCCCGC
>Ga0070739_10001324_pt1 | contig 38158 bp, 26 predicted proteins | sample Coa_R1_7_FD_66445 | JGI IMG/M metagenome (GOLD analysis project Ga0070739, IMG submission 66445) | Surface soil microbial communities from Centralia Pennsylvania, which are recovering from an underground coalmine fire - Coalmine... | ecosystem: Environmental > Terrestrial > Soil > Unclassified ...
CTGCAGCTGCAGGATAAAGCGATCGATGACCCCAACTACTATCTCACTGACGGCGAAGTGACGCTCATTGTCGCACCATGGCGTATCAGCGACTACGAGGGTAGCGGGATTGAGCGGCCGGCGCTTGACCACTTGGGCTTTGAGGTCGAGAGCTTGGAGCGGTTTCAGGCCGACTTGCGCCGGATCACGGCCCGCAATCCGTATCTCGCTCCCAAGGCGTTCACAGGCGGCGAAGGGGACGCCCGTGTCAGGCTATTGGCCACGTGTCGCTACGGCCAGTACCAGCTCTGCGATCCCGATGGAGTGCTCATCGACGTGTGCGAGCGCTAATCCCAGTACTAGGCGTGCTGTACTGACAGAGCAAACGCGGACTTAGCATACCGTTCTTGATAGCTGCTGTTTCGGGGTAGCGAACAGCTGGCGCAGAGAGGGCTACTGCCATCAGGGGTTGGCCAAAGGAGTAACAGATATGTGTTCGCAGCGGATATGCCGCGCGCCCCGGGTTTGGGGCATGATAGTGCTGGCACTATGCATTTCCGTGGCCTGTAGTGTACCGAGCCGCTCGCCGACTGTGGATACCGGCCCATCTGTATCGACAGGCGCCACGCCATCGCTGGTGAAGCGTGACGTGCGGCTAGCGTATGTCTCTACGGCCATATCTTTCTCGCCCTTGTGGGCGGCGCAGGAGTACGGCCTGCTCGAGCAGTACGGCTTGCACAGCGATGACCTCTTCTATATCAACGGCGGCCCAGCGATCATGCAGGCGCTCGTCGCTGGCGACCTGGACGCTGCATACTCGGCCTTTTCACCCGTGGTGGCCGCTATCATGAGCGGTGCCAGTGCCAAGATCGTCGCGGGCTTCAGCAATGGCTTCGTCCATCAGCTGTTCACCAGAGAAGGCACCGGCGTGCGCAGCGCCCAGGACATGAAGGGGAAGCGGGCGGGCGTCTCGCGCATCGGTGCCGAGTCGCAGGTAGTCGTTCAGATCTGGGCGCGAGTCAACGGCTTGCGCGACGACGATATCACCTACGTCAATGCCGGTGGGGCGGCCGAGCGGCTGGCAGCGCTGGACGCCGGCAGTGTCGATCTGGTCCCGTTGGATCCTCCCGAGGTGGTCCTGGCTAGGAAGCGGGGCTACCTGCTGGTGGCCGATATGACGCAGCAGCCGGTGCCCTGGCAGAGCGCCGGCCTGACGGTGCGGGAGAACACGCTCCAGACCGATCCGGCTATGGCAAAAGCGCTCGTGCAGGCGGTGAGCGAGGGGGCCTACCTGCTGCGCAGCGACCCTGAGCGGTTCCAGGCCGTGGTCGGCAAGTACACCAAGATCGAGGATCCAGAGGCCATAGCTATTGCCTACACGAGCTGGAAGCGCGCCGTAACCCCGCACGGGCGTCCAGATCCCGCGGGTGTGGCGATGGTGCAGCAGGTGATCGACCAGTCGCTGCCCGGCACGGCGCAGGAGCCGGTAACCCGCTTTGTGGATTACACCGTGCTCGAGCTGCTGGAGCGCGAAGGCTTCTTCGACCAGCTGGAGCGGCAGTACCCGCCGTCCTGAGACCGCTGCCCAGGCCCTGTGTGTACCATCTGCCCGGCCGCGCACGGGAGCACTTCAGCTAGCAATGGGGCGTAATGGCTGGAGGCGTGGCGGCGGAGGCGGCTTGGTGAAGTAGTAAGGTATATCATCGCTCCGTTGCCCGGAAGATGCGCGTTCTGGCGAACTCGCGGGCAAAGGTCACAAAGCGTGCGACCAGCGGCGATGGGTCGGGCTTGCGCGTGAGGAGGACGATCGGACGCTCCATCCGAAACCCCTCCATTCCCAGCCACGCTAGATGGCCAGCTGCCAGTTCGCGCTCGACTGACAGGTACGACAGGATAGTGAGTCCCAGGTTCGCCTCGACCAGCCGCTTCACAGCGTCGATCGATGGTAAACGCGTGATCGAGGCCGGCAGCAGGTTGTGCTCCAGTAGCCAGATCTCGATGAAGGATGGCGTGCCCAGCCCGTACTGGAGAGTGATGAACGGGGTCTGGATGAACTGCTCGCGCGTGATCCAGCCTGCACCGGCCCCCTCATGCTGCGGTGACGCGATGATGCCGAAGCGCTCAGTCCACAGCTCTACCGTCTCGAGGCTCGTGGGGAGTACAGGGCCCCACTCGAGACCTACATCCAGGCTTCCGCGCTGGAGCCTGTCGAAGAGCGTTGGCGCGGTCGCCACCTCGATGTTCACATGCACAGCGGGCTGCTCGTGAGCAAAAGCTTTTACGACGTCGGTCAGAAAGTACAGCGCCCCGGTGTGGCTCACCCCGATCGCTAGCGTTCCGGCTTCACCGGTCCGCAGGGCCCGGAGCCGGCGCTCGGCGGTCGCCACCTGCTCGAGCAGCGCCCGCGCGACCGTGTAGAGCTCTTGCCCAGCCGGGGTTAACACCACGCCGCCTCGGGAGCGGCGCAGCAGCCGCAGCCCGAGGCTCTGTTCTAGCCGCTTGATTTGAATGCTGAGCGCCGGCTGACTAACGAACAGCTCGCGGCTCGCCAGCGAGAAGCTGCCGCGCTCCACCACGGCACAGAACAGGCGCAGCTGGTGCAGGTTCATCGGCGGCCCCACGCTTAACATTTACACACGTAAATGTTAAGCGAACAAACAATGTCTTTGCGGTTATGTAGCGGCTTTGCTATCTATTGTGCAGGGTGGCGCAGCGTCGTGCCCATGGCCGCGGGAGGATTGCTTCCGTGCTCCTACGCAAGCTCTTCGAGCCCATTCAGATCGGCCGGCTCCAGGTCAAGAACCGGCTAGTGATGCCGGCCATGCACATCAACCTCGGCAGCGAGGAGGATGGGCTTACCGACCAGGCTATCGATTTCTACGTGACGCGTGCCCGCGGGGGATTCGGCATGATCGGGGTGGGCGTCATCGACGCCTACAAGTTCGAGTTCTCCAGCCCGGGCGAGATCTTGCTCGACGATAAGCCGCGCCATATCGCCCAGCACCGGAAGCTGGTGCAGCGCGCGCACGAGTACGATACGGTAGTCTTCGCACAGGTCGGGGTCCGCGGGGTGTGGCCGCTCAAGGAGTGGCGCAAGCTGCCGCGGCTCTCGCTCTTGCCCGAGGAGCTGATCTGGCAGATGATCGCTGCGGTGATCGCCACGGCGGTGCGCGCGGCGGAGGCGGGCTACGACGCGGTGGACATCCAGGGCAACGGCGCTGGCGCGGTGAGCACGTTCACCTCGCAGGTGTTCAACGATCGAGAGGACTACTTCGGGGGTACGCCGGAGAAGCGCCTGAACTTCGTGCTGGAGATCCTGAAGGGGATCAAGCGAGAGCTCGGGCAAGACTTCCCGGTCTTTCTCCGCATGCACGGCGGGGAGTTCATGCCCGGCGGCTATGGTATCGAGACCGCGCGTCGCAACGCACAGCTCCTGGCGGCGCACGGGATGAACATGTTCAGCGTCACGAATGGCAGCCATGCCACCACGGTGCCGGGCCTCACGCCCAATGTGCCCCAGGGGGCGTATGCCTTTCTGGCACGCGAGATCAAGCAGGCGGTGAATGTCCCCGTGGCGGCCTCGAACCGCATCGTCCATCCTACGGTGGCTGAGGATCTGCTCCGTCGTGGCTGGGCCGATCTCATCAGTCTAGGCCGACCGGCGCTGGCGGATCCCGACTGGCCGAACAAGGCCCGGGCCGGCGACTTCGACGAGATCCGTGCCTGCATTGCCTGTAATGAGTGTCTCGATCTCACGCGCATCTACGAGCTCCCGGTGAAGTGCCTGGTCAACCCCCGCGCGGGGCGCGTGCCCGAGCTTCCCCCGCTCGGCAAGGCGGCGGTGCGCAAGCGCGTGGTGGTGGTCGGTGGAGGGTGCACGGGCTTGCAAGCCGCCCTGACGAGCGCTGAGCGTGGTCACGAGGTGATCCTGCTAGAGAAAGCCCCCTACCTAGGCGGCAAGTGGCAGGTCGCCTATCCTCCGCCGGGCCGGGGAGACCTCTTCCAGTTTCTCTACTGGCTCTGCCGTCAGGTCAAGAAGGTGGGGGTGGAGGTGCGCCTGGGGGTCGAGGCGACCCCTGAGGTGGTCCGTGCGCTGAAGCCCGATGTCCTCATCCTCTGCACCGGTGCGAAGCCGGTGGTGCCTGAGATCCCTGGCGTCGATCTCCCCCATGTGATCTTCGCCCACGAGGCGATCCAGGGCGACAAGCCCATTGGTGAGCGCGTGGTGGTTGTAGGCGGAGGGGGCGTGGGTGTCGAGACAGCGCTCTACCTCGCCCGGCGCTGGGAGAGCAGCCCCGAGACCATCGAGTTCTTCCGTGAGTGGCCCGATTTCACCCCCGACGACGAGGCGGCGCTGTTGCGGCGCGGTCACCAGGTGACGCTCGTAGGCCGGAACGAGAAGATCGGTGTTGGGCTGGGGGGTGGCACGCGCTGGGTACTGGTGAAGGAGCTGGCGAAGGCCGGCGTCTCGGTGCTGCGCGCCACCGCGGTGGTGGCAATCGAACCGGCGGCGGTGCGCGTGCGTGGGCCCGAAGGAGAGCAGACGCTGCCAGCGGATACGGTGGTGCTCGCCACAGGCTATCGGCCCGATGACACCCTGCGGCGCCAGCTCGAAGGGCTCGCGCCAGAAATCTACAGCCTGGGCGATGCCGAGAGCGTCCAGCACGCGCTGAACGGCGTGGGCCGGGCGTTCGAGGTCGCGCTCGCGATTTAGCCATGCCTGTTCCCGATCTGGTTCTCCACGCCCTCGGGACGGAGAGCACCGCGGATGCGGTGGACCGCCAGGCAAGCACGAATGGCGATGCGGAGGCGGTCGTCGATAGTCGGGTGCGCCTCACATGGCGGCAGCTCGCCGAGCGGAGCGACCGGCTGGCTCTCGCCCTGTTGGAGTTGGGGGCCGAGCGCAACGACGTTGCTCTCGTGCAGCTTCCCAACAGCGCTGACTTATTCCTGGTGCGAGTGGCCTGTGAGAAAGCCGGGTTAGTGCTCGCAGCTGTGCCGCCCAGCTTCCGGCGCGCCGAGCTGCGGGCACTGATCGCCCATCTGCGGCCGACGGTGGCAATTACTGCTGGCGTCTGGCACGATCGTGATTACGCTGCGCTCCTTGCCGAGGCCGCGGGAGAGTGGACCTTCCGTATCGTGGTGCGGGGAGATGCTGCGCCAGGCAGCCCCACCCTAGCCGAGCTGAGCGAGCGGCAGCCGGTGACCTCCTCCGAGTATCTCCGCCGCACACGTTTTACGCTGTTCGAGCGCGCGCAGATCGCCACGACCAGCGGTTCGACGGGGACGCCCAAGTGTACGGAGGTGCCCTCCTATGCCCGCGCGCTCACCGGCTGGAGCCAGGCGCAGCGGTTCGGTGTGCGGGCTGGCGATACGCTTGCCGCGTTCACGCCGATGGTCGCTGGTGCTGCGGAGGCACTGGTCTACCACATGGTCCCCCGGCTGGGCGGGCGCGCGGTGCTGCTAGAGCACTTCGACGCGCCGGTGGCCTGCGCACTGCTGGCGCGGGAGGAGATCGTAGGGGCTACCGTCGTGCCCACGATGCTCGCCCGGCTCGCCCAGGAGCCTGTCCACCCCGCGCAGTTCCCTCAGCTGCGGTTCTTTGCCAGCCACGGTGCCCCGCTCGCACCCGAGCATGCGCGCTTGGTCGAGGAACGCTTCGGAGCGCGTATCGTGCAGGCGTACGGGACGAGCGACTACGGCGGCATCGCGGCTACGTCGATCGACGACCCACCCGAGGTGCGCTGGGGCACTGTCGGGAAGCCGCTCCACGGGACGGAACTCCGGGTGGTGGACGACCACGGAGACGATGTGCCCGTGGGGACTGTAGGGCGGCTGCTGGTGCGTGGCCCGCATGCGCTCGGCGGCTACTACCGCGCTGGGGCCTCGACGCGGGAGAGCTGGCGAACGGGCTACTTCGATCTCCAGGAGTACGGCTGGCAGGCGCCGGACGGTACCCTCACGCTCGTCGGCCGCGCCCGCGACCTCATCATCCGGGGCGGTCAGAACATCTTCCCCAGCGATGTGGAACAGGTCCTAGCGCGCCATCCCGATGTGGCCGAGGTGGCGGTGATCGGCATGCCCGATGCCGAGCTTGGCGAGCGGGTATGCGCTTTTGTGGTGCCGCGCGATGGGCGCATGCCGACGCTCGCAAGCATCGTGCACTTCCTCCGGCAGGAAGGGTTGGCCAGCTACAAGCTGCCCGAGCGGCTCGAGGTCGTCGAGCGACTGCCGCTCGTGCCAACCGGTAACAAGATCGACAAGCGCCGATTGCTGGATTATATTCGCCAGAAGCTCGCTATGGAGCGGTCATCATAGTTCATCGATAACAATTATTGCAAGAAAACGGTTCATTCTATCGACGGCTGCCACTAAAAACGTGGGCTGGAGCGGAGGTACCCGAACGATGTATCGTGGGCTTGGCGCGATGCCACTGGTGCTCTTGATATCGGTGATGACCATGCTGAGCTGCGCCGCTCCAGCGTCTAATGCCGGTCGGCCGGCTCGGTCCGATCAGGTGGCGGAACCGGCCGTGCCAAGAGCTGCTCCCGAGCAGGCATCTGCGACCTCGGTTCCATCAGCGGGCGCGAGCAGTGAGCGCCATCTCGTCCGCGCCGGTCTGCAAGCGGCAGCATCAGATGCCGCCATCTTTGTCGCGCTTGAGCGTGGTTACTTTGATGAGGTTGGTATCGCTTTGGAGTATGAGAACTTCTCCTCTGCATCGGACATGATTCCTGCTCTCTCTACAGGACGCATCGATGTTGCCGGCATCGGCTCTACCGCTGCAACCTACAATGCGTTTGCCCGTGGGACAGGTATTCGACTCGTAGCGGATAAAGGCTCTACACCGCCGGGTGCCGGATACATGGCTTTGGTGATCCGCAAAGATCACGTTGAGAGCGGACGCTTTCGCGGTGCGAGCGATCTACGAGGTATGACCATTGCGGTGACGCCTCCGCGGAACGGTACCGCTAACTCCGTGGCTTTGGGACGGATGCTTGCCGAGACGGGGATTGCAGATAACGAGGTAAGCATTACCAATATTCCATTTAGTGAAATGGTCTCGGCCTTAGGCGGCCGATCGGTCGATGCTGCCTATATGATCGAGCCATCGATACGTGCTGCATTGCATAATGAGCTCGGGGTGCGCTGGAAGGGTAATGACGAGCTATACTCCGGCCAGCAAGTAGGTATTCTCGGGTATAGTCCTGAATTAGTGCGTGATCGTCCCGCAGTTGCGCGTGCATTTATGGTTGCGTATCTTCGTGGTGCGCGGGACTACAATGACGCGTTTATGAAGGGTGATCTAGTAAAACGTGCACTGGTGGTAGCGATTCTTACCAAACATACGTCGATTAAGGACCCCGCGCTGTTTGACACGATGGTGCCAGCAGGTATTAATCCCAACGGTTGGATCAATCTGGATAGCATGGAGTTCGATCAGCAGTGGTTTCTGGACCGCGGCACTGTAGAGCGCCCGGTCGATCTGCGCCAGCTGGTTGATCACCAATATGTCGAGTATGCGCTGCGCCAGTTGGGAGAGTATCGCTGATCGGACTCGAATGACGACGAGGTAGATGCGAGCTCTGAGCGTGTCCTTGTCAATCCGCGAATATGGGTGAGGTTGTGGAGAGCACAACATGGTACTAGTGTTACAACCGGCCGACACGCGCGGTCTGATCTCTATGGCGGAGGCAATAGAGGCGACTGAAACGGCTTTCCGCGATTGGGGTGTGTATCCTGGTGTAAATGCACCGCGACGACGCACTCACGTTCCCTCGGGTGTGCGAGTAAGTGTGCATCAAGGAGGCACTCCGACGCTAGGTATGACCGGTCTATTTGCTCACTGCGAGCTGGTGCGGCCGATGGTCGATGAGCAGGTATACGATGCGATTGCTGATCCGTGCTATGTGTTGTTCGATGCTCGGACGGCGGAGCTCACCTGTATCATCATCGGTGAACTGACACCGAGCGAGATGCCCGATACTATAGTGATGACAGGGTTGCGGACGGCTGCAACCAGTGCTGTTGGTACGAAAGCAGTGGCTCCCGATGGCCCTTGGAATGTTGGGTTATTTGGGGCTGGCAGTCAGGCACGCTATCATCTGCTCGCATTGGCAGCGATCCGGCCACTAGGTACGGTGAGAGTCTATCGTCGGAATGCTGCAGAGCGACGGCGCTTTGCGGAAGAGATGACCGAGGTGCTGCGTACTGAGATCGTGCCGGTCGAGCGGCCCGAGGATGTGATCAGGGGCGCTGATGTCGTGCTTACGGCGACCAACTCGAGTGTGCCGGTGTTTGATGGCACGTGGCTGGAGCCTGGACAGCATGTCACATCGATCGTCGGCAGTAACATCGGCCTCGTTCAAGGGGGATTCACCTCACGGAAGCGGCGCGAGCTCGACGACGCCACGCTGCGACAGATGGATGTGATCGTCGTCGCCTCTCGCGAACAGGTGTTTCAGGATCAGCAGGGCGATCTGTACGATCCGATCCAGACTGGCGTGATCCGTGCGGAGCAGATTATCGAGCTAAGCGATGTACTGACTGGCCGTGTGCTTGGACGGACAAGCCGTGAACAGCGGACGTTGTTCAAGAACAACGCGGGCCAGGGCATTGTCGATGTAGCTATTGCCAGCCTTGTGTATCAGAAGGCGCGTGAGCGTGGTCTGGGGATGGAATTGCCAGGCAGTGTATGGAAGCGGCGAACCAGCCCCTCCATCCCCGAGGAAGCGAGCTGATGCCGTTGCAAATGCGCTCTCGGCGCTCCATCTGGCTAGGCATGGCCGTGCTACTCCTCGTCGCATGCACGGCTACTCCATCCACCCCTGCTCCTTCCACAAGCGCGATAGTTGGGAGCAGCAGCACGTTAACGCCCGTAGTACCAAGCGAAAGCTCATCGCCAAGAAGTGCTATTCCGCAGAGCACCGCTTTTCCACTCGTTGTGGGCTACTCGGCTGTCAGCGGTGCCTTTTTGCCACTCTGGCTCGCGCAGGAAGCCGGTTTGTTCGCCCGTGAGGGGCTGGCAGTCGAGTTACGTTATGCCGGTTCCACAGCGCTCGCCTCGGCGCTAATCGCCGGTGAGGTACCTATCGGCGTAATCGGTGGGGCAGAGATCGTTACTGCTAACGTTGGTGGCGCCGATTTGATCATGGTAGCTGGCGTGAGCATGCGACCTGTGCTCGCCCTCCTCGCCCCGTCCGGGTACTCTCAGCCAACCGATCTGCGTGGCAAGCGTGTCGGCGTGTCACGTATCGGCTCTGTGACGTATTACGCCTCAGTCATTGGTCTCCGCCGTGTCGGCCTGGAGCCGGATCGCGATGTATCGCTTGTACAAGCAGGAGGAGTTCCGGAAATCCTGACCGTGATGGAGAGTGGTGGCGCCGATGCTGGTGTAGTATCGCCGCCCACCTGGTTTGAGGCAGAGCGACGGGGTTACCGCACTCTGTTGGACTTCACCACCCTCGGCTTCGACTATCCGCAGACCGTTGTTGCAGTGCGACGAAGCTATCTTGCAGCAAACCGCGCTGTTGTCGCGGCATTCCTGAGAGCACTGGTGGCTGCGCACAAGCTGCAGCGGGAGGATAGCGCCCTGGCACTGCGCGTGCTGCGTCAGTACACCCAGATGAGCGATGAGAATGTCCTCCAGCGCACGTATAGCGCCTACCGCGACTCATTCGCCGATCATCCCGTCGTACCAGTTGCAGCGATCAGCCCACTGCTCACGTTACTAGCAACCGAGACGGCTACTACGCCGGTGACGCCCGACCAGATCATTGATAATAGTGTTGTAGAGGAAATCAAGGTGCGATCTTGAGCTGAGATGCTATCTTGAGTCACGGCATCATTACTAGAGCCGGATGTGGGAAAACGGATTAAGCATATGCTGCGGTTCCTAGAATAGCCTTGTGTTCCTATCGACGCGGTGCGACTCGCGGGGACTATAGTTGGGGGCGAGCTCGGCGAACCGACCGAACTTGCTCGATCCTATGCTGACCGTGCTGTAAAGGTCGGAGGCAGGCCGATGACGCTGATCTTGAGCAACGAGGAGATCGCCGGTCTCCTGACGATGCCCGAGTGCATCGCCCGGCTGGAGGAGACCTACCGCGATCTGGGCGCGCGCAAGGCCGGCAACCGCCCGCGCAGTGATCTCTCAGGAGCGGGCGACGATCCCAACCAGCGCTACATCTTCAAGACCATGGACGGGCTGGTGCCGCGCTACGGGGTCGCCGCGCTGCGCCTGAACTCCGACGTGATCCGCTGGCAGGCCGGCCCAGCCGGCATCCGCAAGGACAAGCAGCCCGTCGCGCCGGGCGGCCGCTGGGTCGGCCTCGTCTTGCTGTTCAGCACGCACACCGGCGAGCCGCTGGCGATCATGCCCGACGGCGTGATCCAGCGGTTGCGGGTCGGCGCCACCAACGGGCTCGCTGCCCGCTACCTCGCGCCGGCCGCAGCCCGCGTCTACGCGCTGCTGGGCGCCGGGTGGCAGGCGGGCGCCCAGGCGCGCGCCATGGCGGCGGTGCGGCCGCTGCGCGAGATCCGGATCTATAGCCCCACCCCGGCCCACCGCGAGCGGCTCGCGGCGGAGCTGACCGACGAGCTGGGGATAGAGGTGCGGGCGGTGGACGATCCGCGCGTTGCGGTGCGCGGCGCCGATATCGTTGGGACGGCGACCAACAGCGTGACGCCGGTGCTGGAGGCCGACTGGGTCGAGTCCCACGCCCATGTGACGTGCGTGAAGGAGCTGGAGCTGCCGCCGGCGCTGCTGGAGCGGTGCGCGCTGGTCGTGGTGCACACGCGCCAGGGGCGGCCGGCGAACTACCTCATCGAGCGGGGCGAGGAGCCCGTGCTGGAGCACGACCCTCCAGAGCTGCTGGGACCGGCGCTGCGTAGCGTCCGCGCGCAGCGGCCCCCGAGCCGCGTCGACCTCACCCGCCAGCCCGATCTGGGCGAGCTGGTCACGGGGCGCGTGTCCCTGCCGCCGCCCGGCAAGCTGACCTGCTTCGTGAACACCATGGGGTTGGGGGTGCAGTTCGCGGCGCTGGGTGCCCTGGTCTACGAGCGCGCCCGCGAGCGCGGCCTGGGCCGCGAGATCCCTACCGACTGGTTCCTGGAGACGGTGCATCCCTGAGTGTTCTCCTGAAGCTGGAGCTGTGCCCCGCTTAGGTCAGTGTCTGCTGCAGGTAGCGGAGCAGCTCGGCCATCAGGGGGGAGAGGTGGCGGCGGGGCCGGCGCACGAGATGCATCTCGGCGTGTAGGGCGATGCCGGGGATCGCCAGGGCCCGCAGCCGGCCGGAGGCGAGCTCCGCCGCAACAGCGCAGCGTGGCAGGAACGCTACTCCCATACCGTTCTCTACAGCGAGCTTGATTCCCTCGATGCTGTTCACTTCCAGCGTCGCCCGGTAAGCGGGGAGGCCAAAGGCGAGCAGCTGGGCGTCGAGCAGCGGGCGCAAGCCGGTGCCCGGCGGCGGGAGGATGATGGCGGTGGCGCCCAGCTCGGCGAGGCTCACCCGGGGCTGGCGGCAGAGAGGATGGGTCGGCACGGCGACCGCGACGAGCTCCTCGGTCAGGGTGAGCTCGATGACGAGGCCGGGAGGCAAGTGGGGCGCTACCACCAGCCCGGCGTCCAGCTCGCCGCGTAGGATGAGGTCGCAGATCTCGCCGGCGACCGCTGCACGGACCTGGAGATGCGCCCCTGGCCGGTCGTGCTGGAAGCGCGCGAGCACGGGCAGGAGGCGGTACAGCGCCGAGGTACTGGCGCCGATGGCGATGTGACCGGCGCGGGCGCCCCGCCACTCACGGACCGCGCGCGTGAGCTCTTCAGCCTCGGTAAGCAGCGTGCAGGCGTACTCGTAGACCACGGCCCCGATCTCGGTGGGCAGCATGCGCCGGCCCTGGCGGTAGAGCAGAGCGACCCCTAGCTCGCGCTCGAGAGCGCGCACCTGCATGCTCACCGAAGGTTGGGTCAGCAGCAGCTTCTCGGCCGCGAGGCTGAAGCTCTGCTGCTCGACCACCACCCGAAAGATATGGAGGCGGTGGAGATTCACGGTGCCTCCGGAGGGCCTCGATGGTTCAAGTATAGATAATCCTCTATTAAATCGGATCCAAAAACGGGATTGTATCCCACCCCTGCGACGGCTAGGATAGGTGCTGCCGGGAGCGGTGTTCAACCGGTAAGAGCGCGGGCAAGTTACGCTCGGGTGGGGGGTAGTATGGCTGGGGATGTCCTGGTGCTGACCAATGCTGATATGGAGGGGTTACTCACCATTCACGAGTGCATTGACGCAGTAGAAACTGCCTTCCGGCAGCTCGGACAGCAGGTGGCGCGCACGATCCCCCGCTCGCGTATCTACCTCCCGCTGGACGGCGCTGGGCCGGGCGATACCTACTACTGGTTCAACAATATTCCCGGCGCTGTGCCGGCGTTCAACACCATGGCGCTGCGCATCGATTCAGCCCAGGTGCGGATCCGCGAGGTTGCCGGCCTGCGCCGGATGGAGTGGCCCGGGGACTTTGCCGGCCTAGTGCTGCTGTTCCATTTGGATACCCGCGAGCTCTACGGCATCGTCCACGACCATTACCTCTCCCCACTGCGCGTCGCGGCCACCACGGCTATCGGCGCCAAGTACCTGGCGCGGTCCGATGCCCGCGTGCTCGGGCTGTTCGGGGCCGGCGAGCAGGCGAAGGCGAAGCTCCTCGCGGCCTGCGCGGTCCGGCCCATCGAGCGCGTGAAACTCTACATCACCACGGCGGAGCGGCGCCGCCAGGCCGCCGCGGAGCTCGCGCGCCTAGCCGGGGTCGAGGTGGAGCCAGTCAGCCACCCGCGGGAGGCCGTGGAGGGCTGCGACATGGTCTTCTGCGCCACTAACTCCAATGATCCGGTCTTCGACGGCACCTGGCTCCAGCCTGGCACACACGTCGTACACAACATCGGCAGCGATTTCTTCGTGAAGCGCCAGGAGATCGACGAAGAGACGGTGCGCCGGGCGGGAGTCGTGGTGGTCAACCTCAAGCAGCAGGTCGCGCTCGACGAGCAGCCCGCGCTGGTCAACGCTATTCGGAGAGGCTACCTCGCGTGGGCCGACATCCACGAGCTGGGGGAGCTGGTGATCCGCAAGATCCATGGGCGTTCTAACGACTACGAGATCACCCTGCACGATAACAACGTCGGTATGGGCATCCAGTTCGCCGCGGTGGGGGCCTTGGTGGTCGAGAAGGCGCGCGCGCAGGGGCGTGGTACGCGCCTGCCGCTCGATTTGTTCATGACCCGCCGTGAAGGGGTGTACGCCCCTTAAGGCACAGGGGGGCTGCGAGCTAGAGGGGAGCCAGAGGCAGGAGGGGCGCTGTAACGCGTGCTGGCTGCTCGCTCTCTGCAGGTACCCCGTTGACGGAGGATAGCGGTGCACAAGCTCGTGCTGCTGGTAACCGGGGTGCTCTTCCTGGCCTGCGCCTCCCCGCCTGCTGGCCCATCGCCGGCACCTTCTACCGCTGCTGCGCCCGCTGCAGCGGGCGCAGCAGCGGTGGCGTCCGAGACGCCCTCACGCCGGGTGGAGGCTAGCGCGCCGCGTCCACTGGTGCGCGTACCGATGGCCTACTCAGTCCTGGGGGGCGATCCGTTGCCCATCTGGATCGCCAAAGAACAGGGCCTGTTCGAGCGCTATGGCATCGATCCCGACCTCACCTATATCGGTGGCAGCACGCGCATCGTGGAGGCGATCATCGCGGGAGAGATCCGGCTCGCTCAGGTCGGCGGTGCGGCCGTCGTCAACGCCAGCCTGGGCGGCGCCGATGTAGTGCTCATCGGCTCGCTGGTACCAGTGTTTGTGGCCTCGCTGTTCAGTCAGCCTGAGATCACCAGTGTCCAGGAACTGCGCGGGAAGAGCATCGCGGTCACGGCGATCGGCACCACCACCGATTTCGCCGGCCGTACCGTGCTCAAGCGCGCGGGCTTGGAGCCGCTGCGCGATGTCGCCGTCATCCAGAGCGGTGGGGTGCCGGAGACCTTCAGCGCTCTGCTCTCTGGGGGCGTGCAGGCGGGAGTGATGGTACCGCCGGTCACGCTCCAGGCGCGTGCGGCGGGCCTGCGCGAGCTGGTCGATCTCGCCGCCGAGGGCATCCGGTTCGAGCAAGCGCCGCTGGCCACCACGCGCCGCTTTGTCCAGGAGGCGCCGGACGTGGTGCGCGGCTACCTGCGCGCAGTGGTGGAGGGGATCGCGCTGGCCAAGCGCGACCGCCCCCTGGCCAAGCGGGTGCTGAGTCAATACACGAAGAACGAGGATGAGGCCGTTCTGGAGGAAACATACCGTCTATTCGTCGAGGATGCGTTCCAACGGGTACCTTACGTTACCACCGAGGGATTACAGACGGTGCTCGATCTGATCGATAACCCGCTGGCACGTCAGGCACGTCCAGAGCAGTTCATCGATCACCGGTTCCTACAAGAGCTGGAGGCCAGCGGCTTTGTTCAGCGCTTATATGAGTAAGGCTGCGAACGGGCCACAAGGATGATCCATTCCATCGATCTAGACCGCTGTATCGGATGCGGCATCTGTGATCCGGTATGCCCGGCCGATGTTATTCATATGGATCCCAAAACCAATAAGCCCGTTATCGCTTATATTCAGCACTGCATTACGTGTTTCAACTGCGAGCTCTTCTGTCCTGTGAACTGTATCGATGTGCACCCGCTGGTCAAAACACGGCCGCTCCCCTGGCCTGCTGAGACACTGCGTCCCGCTGTGCCTGGCGCCGACCGAGCGCTACAGCGTATTGAGGAGCGGTGATGATCCGGTTGTATGAGCCCCCTCACGTGGTCGATACCGATGTGCTGGTGATCGGTGGGGGGGCTGGGGGACTTTGGGCGGCGTTCAGCGCCAAGCGCCACGCGCCGCAAGCGCGCGTCACGCTCGTCGATGCGCGTCTTGTCGGTCGCACGGGGCACACCGCCTTCTCGAACGCCTGGATGGTAGCGGTGCTGCCCGAGGACGACCTTGATGCTTGTGTTCGCGATATCATCGTCGGCAACGAGTGGATCGTCGATCAAGAACTCGTGCGTGAGGTGCTGGCGCTATCGCATCGCTGTATTCACGAATTGGAAGCGATGGGAGTAGTCTTCCCGCGCGATGGGAACGGGTACCAGCGACGCCCGACGCGCGGGCTGAAAGTTACTAAGGTGATGCATCCGGTGGGCGGTGGTCTGGCGATGTGCTGGGCCTTCCGTGAGGCGCTGCTCCGCGCGGGCGTGACCATTCTGGACCGGGTCTTTGTGAGCGACTTGGTACCGACTATCGATGGGCGAGTGGGTGGTGCCCTCGGCTTCGACGGGCGGACTGGTCAGTGGTACCTCTTGCGCGCGAGAGCCACGGTAGTAGCGACCAATAGCGTGACTTTCCGCCCCGGCTTTGTGCGCGATATCACCGGAACCGGCACGATATTGGCTTACCGTGTAGGAGCGCGGCTGACAAACGCCGAGTTCAGTTATCTGCGCCCCGGTACGCCGAAATTCTACTTCGAGGGGATCACGTTTGCGATCCAAGATGGCGCGCGGTTCATCAATGCGCAGGGAGAGCCGTTCATGGCCCGCTATGATCCGCAGTGGGCCGATCAAGCGGATGTGCAGACGATCGCTGCTGCGATGGTTCAGGAGTATCGCGCCGGGCGGGCTCCCATCTATCTTGATATGTCGCGGGTGCCACAGGAGCGTCGTGAATTCTATTTTCATAGCACAGTTGCCTGGATGGATAAGTTTCTCTCCAAGCTGGATCGGCGAGCGCGGATCGATATGTTCGGTCAGACGCCCTACTACCCGCTGAATCAGATGACCAAGCTCGCGATCAAGACGGGCGCGGACTGCCGCTCGAACGTGCCCGGGCTGCTGGCGGCAGGGCTGGCTCAGGCGGGGGTGGCCACGGGCTTTGCCGGCTTCCACATCGGGATGTGCAATGGCAATGGCTGGATCGCCGGCCACAGCGCGGCGGCCGACGCGGCGGTTTACGATCCACCGCGGATCGACGCGGAGCTGCTCACCGCCTGTCGGCTGGCCGTCACCGACCGCCTGGTGCCCGACGCGCCTCCCACCTCTGACGAGGTCCTCAAGGATCTCCAGACGCTGATGTTCCACGCCGAGGTCTCGGTATACAAGCACGAGGCGCGCCTGATGGCGGCGCGCCAGCGGCTGGCAGCCATTCAGGCCCGCGCGGCCGCGATGCGCGCCCCAGATGTGCATGAGCTGGTGCGGCTGCTCGAGACGGAATGCATGCTGACGGCAGCCGAGATGATCCTGGAGGCGTCGCGCCTGCGGACCGAGACCCGGCTCTCGCACCTGCGGGAGGACTATCCCCAGCGGGACGATGCCCACTGGCTCAAATGGGTGATCGTCCAGCAGGTCGCCGGCCGGATGCAGCTGAGCACCGAGCCCATCCCCACCCCGCTGCTTCCGCCGCCGGCCACGGCGTCTTCCTGAACCGACGTGGATAGTGCCACGAAGCCTGTCGCGAATGTGTCTCCGCGCGTTAAGAAGCGACGGGATAGGCCTTGGTGACATAGGCATCCATGATCCCGTCGTAGAGTGTCCAGCGAATACCGAGCCCGAAGTTCACGCAATAGCGTATAACCCTCCGGTCTTCCTCGGTTTTTACGATTCGGCTGAGGATCGCCTCGGCACGTGAGCCGTGCTCCTTATCCACTTCACCGTGTAGATCGAACCAGGCTGTAGCTTTTTTGCTCAGACCATAATGCTTCTGTAACGCCTCGCAGATGCGCGGGTAGGCGATCACATTCACGGGGTCATTAACGAGATTATGCGAGGCGAGCAGTTCCATCAAGGAGAAGTGCAAGGCAGATGAGGTCCAGCAGTGCATTACGATTAGCGTAGTGGGCAGGAGCGTTTCGGGCTTACCCAGTTCCTCGCGAGGGATGCCGAGCTCATCGGTCAGATCGAAGAAACAGTCGTAATGACTGACGGGCGAGATGTTGGTTTTACCTAATTCATCAGCCACCGACTCGCCGATAAACGCGGTAATAGTTTGATCATACGGGCTTTCTAGCAGCTGTTGTAGCCAGCTACCACGTAGGAGTTGTGCATGTGCCAGCTTACCTGCGTTGTTGATTAGATGTGTGTGGGGAATAATCCAGAATTGCTTCACGAATCCGATAAGTTGTTCGCGCGTCAACTCACCGTTCACGAGTAGCTTGATCAATGGATGATGCAGAGATGCGTGCCGAGTAAGAATCTCCTCGCGCAGCGCCTTGAAGAACGTTGCGTTATCCATGTTGCCGTTTTCCCTCCCTAGTGCGGCGGTGTGCTGTTTCGGCACCCTGTACCGCGATAGGTACGTTAGGGTCGTGTCGACCCATAGAGAGCGTCGAAAAACCCGGTCTCATCCAGTGCTCGTACGAAGCGCTGGTCGACAAGGGTTGTAGGGTTAAGGGTGCGCGCGTCGGGGCGTCGGCTTGCTAACTCTTCCAGAACGGTCTGCATCGCCTCCACGCGTGGATAGGGCTTTGCTTGGAAATAGCCTCGCCAGCGTGCCTGCACATCTTCTAGCACTGCTTGATCCTCGATATTCGTTTGTTCGCGTAGCACGCGTATCGTTATTGCAGGGTCGGTCTTGATTATATAGATCGCCTCGCTGATAGCCCGCACCATTCTGTCGATGACCTCCGGCTGCTCAGCCAAGTAGGGACGGCGTACAACGAGGCTGATTTGAGGATAATCCACCTCGAGTTCGGCAAGATCAGCGAGAATATTGAGTCCTAGGACACGTGCGCGCGCTGTATGAGGATCGGAAGTCACTCCTGCGGCGAGCCCGCCGTCCCGAATCGCGGCCAGGGTCTCAGGAACGCCGCCGGTCTGGAGCAGCACGACATCGCGATCTGGTACCAGCCCCCATTTGCCAAGCGCGTACCGCAGAGCGAAATCGGTGCCGCTGCCGAAGCGGGTGACGCCGAGGCGCTCGCCCCGGAGGTCCTCGGGGCGCCGTATCTGTGGCTGACTGATGACCGCAAAGGCGAAGCGGTTCAACGGGCTAGCGACATACACCAGATCAGCGCCCTCAAGGTTAGCCAGCACGGCGGCCGGTCCCTCGCCTACCGCCTGCACCTCCCCGGCGAGCATTGCTGCTGTGGCCAGGCTGCTACCCTGAATGCGTACGAGTTCTACATCCACCCCGTACTTGGTGAAGAGACCGGCGTCCTTGGCAACCCAGTAGGGCAGTGCGGCGATACTAGGAGACGGGAAGGCCATGCGTATCGGCACTAGCGTGGGAGCCAGCGATACAGCCGCCGCTGAAGCAGTAGCATGGGGTGTGCTTGCATTGCTCACGACGCTTGAGTCGGAGCCAGTAGTTGTACTGCAGGCTGCGATGACTGTGATCAATAATAGCCTCAAACCCCATCCTAGCCTTTCATACATCGCCTTCCCCTTATAAGTAATCATCAAGCGGGGAGGTCCGATCATAGCCCAGCCTTTCAGGGTGTCTGGTTATACGTATTGATAGTGCGATCGAGCCATCCTGAACGATCTAACCGGCGAAGAATCGTGTCGTCATAAAAGCGGCTGGGCGCTGCGGTGCGCGCATCATCGGTCCGAAGGCTCAATACATTACGGATTGCTTCATCGGTAGGGAAAGGTTTGTTCGCAAAATAGGGCACATGGGCGTTGTAGCTCTCCTCCTGTGCGTCGGGATCGGCCGCCTGAGCATAAAGGCCGATAGCACGCATAGTTTCGGCTTTGTGAGTTTTGGCATAATGTATTGCCTCTACCACAGCTTTCAGGAAGCGTTCCATTTGGTCGGCCTTAGTCTGCAGTAGTTTCTTACTCGTTGCTAGACCGCCCATCACGAAGGGATAATTTAGCTCAGTGATGTTGAGCAGCTCCCGCATACCGGCTCTCCGCGCGTGTACGGTGCTGGGGGCCGTGAGTACGGCGGCGTCGGCTTGACCGTTCAGCAGCACCGTTAGCGCGGCTTGCACATCACCGGCATAGACGATGTCGACCGCGTTGGGATCCATCCCGCTGTGATCGAGAACGACTTCGAGTGCGGTACCCAGTGTTGCACCGCGCTGCGTGGTGGCAACAGTTCGACCGCGTAGCTGCGCTACACTAGCGATCTCGGGCTTAGTGTAGATAGAGGCCACGAGCCGGCTCAAAACTACAGCGATGAGCACGATCTCTGGATCCTGGAGATTCGCGTCGATAGCATTCACAGAGGCGCCACCAACATCGAAGCTGCCGCTGACGATACCAGCCCCAACGGTCTGGTTCCCTCGTACTAGCGGCAGCTCGACATCTAGCGCATATTTCTCGAAGATGCCTTGCTCTTTCGCTACGTAAGCCCAGGCGAAGGTACCCGATGGGGCAGGGAGCGCGAGCACGAACCGCTCCCGAGCGGTCGGCTCGGTTCGCGCCGCTACTCCTTGGGTGGGCTCTGCGGCAGCCTCCGACTGGTTCAGTCCGCTGGTATGCGGGGCTAGGGCCGGCGAGGGAGGAGCTGTCGCCGGCTGGCAGGCACTTGCCAGGAGAAGCCAGAGCAGGGACAGCCAGCGCGGCCATCCTCGCGCCACGCGTGCCACCATGTGTTGGTACTCCCTTCAGTTTTCGATACGGTGGGGTAGCTCTCGGCATCGATGGCGTACGAGCGAGGGGGCTTGGGGGGGCCTGTCCTCGGTATCCTAGCCGACGCTACCTACCGTGAGCGTGTCGGTTACGATGGATTCGAAGTCCAGAAGGCGGTCCTTGTCGGGTGTCCGCCAGACCCCCTTCGGATCCTCGCCTCGCTCCACAGCCGCGATGCCCTCGGAGATCAGCTTTCGGAGCAGGATGATGCCGCGGTCCGAAGCGCCTAGCCGTTCAGCGGTCCGATCATAGATCTCCCCTTGGCTCACGATCGCCTGGTAGTCCTGCAGCCGATGGACATGGAGCTGATCGGTGATATCGAAGGTTACTCCGGGGGGTAGCTCAGGCGCTTGGCCGTTCACGAACGGCGTGAACACGACACTGAGCACCAGCGTATGCGTATCGTCCACCGGTGTGCGGAAGATCGCCGAGCCGCGCGGCCACTTGAACTTACCACCAGGCCAGGGCTGGGGCAGGCGATTCGTGGTGGGTAAGATGAAGTGTGAGTAGCGGTCGTAGTTGGTGCGGCGCTGGAGGCAGAGGATGCCATATTCATCCTCCTCCCAGCTCACCTGCGGGATCTCGCGTCCCCAGATGTCGCTGCGCTCGCCGCCGGCGCCGGCGTGTAGGATGCCGGTATGGGTCATGTCTGGCGAGTTCTCCAGGATCTGGAGGTAGTTGCAGGGCCAGAGGCCGAAGTTCTCCACGGCCCGTATGCCATCGTCGCGCGCGACGACATCGAGCTTGGGCAGGATAGGGGGGTCGCCGGGGCCGAGGTAGGCCCAGATCAACCCGCCCAGCTCGCGAACCGGGTAAGCGGTATGTTTGACCTTGTCTTTGAAGGTGCTCTCGGGCGGCTCGGCGGGCTGGGCGAGGCAGCGCCCTGTCACATCAAACAGCCAGCCATGGTAGCAGCACTCGATCCCCTCGGGTCGAATGCGTCCATATTCAAGGGAAGCAGCGCGGTGGGGACAGCGCAAACCGAGCAGGCCCAATCGACCACTGCCGTCGCGGAACAGCACGAGATCCTCGCCCAGGATGCGTACCGGCGTCGGCTGGCCGGTGAAGGTTCCCAGCGCTGCCCCGAAGCTGGCGACGGTGCCGCTGCGCCCCTTGAAAGTCACCGGTTCATCACACTTCCAGAGCGTCTTGATACCATCCCAGCGATCCGAGATGGCGATGGGGTGCCAGTAGCGGCGCAGCCATTCTCCGGCCGGTGTACCTGGCCCGACCCGGGTGAGCCGCTCGTTTTCCTGGGCCGTCAGCATATGGGTCCTCCTCCCCCCTCACCACATCGAGTGCGCTAGCAGGAAGGCATGCCGCGATCTGCTGTCCTCGGTCCTGGTCGGCGAGGCGTATAACCAAGCTGGCTAGAGATCTCCTCGGCTGTCTGGGAGATGGCCGCCGCATACTCCGTCACAGTAGCGGCATCGAAGCGGTGCGCCGGGCCCGCCACGCTGAGTGCAGCGATGGTGTGCCCACTGGCGTCTCGGACCGGAGCGGCGACGGCGACAGAACCGTCCACCATTTCCCCGTGGCTCACCGCGAAACCGCGCTCGTATACCTGCTGCAGGCTCTCTTCGAGCGCCTTTCTCTTACTCGCCGGCATTTCGAGAAGCGCGAGGAGCGTGTGGCGCTCCTCCGGCTTGAGCCCGCTCAGCAGCACCTTCCCGGCGGCGCCGCCGGGAAGGGGGTAGTGTTTGCCGGGCATCAGGTGCATGCGCAGCTCTCGCGTGCCCTCGACCTGCGCGATGCAGATACGCTGATCGCCGTCGCGCACCCAGAGCGAGATCGTTTCATTGATCCGTTCGCGGAGTGCTTCCATGAGCGGGAGAGCGACGGAAACCAGATCGAGGCCTGCCCGCGCGATGTGAGCAAGCTCTAGGAGCTTGAACCCGAGGCGGTAGCGCTTGGTGCGCGGGTCCTGACTCACCACGCCGGCCCGCGCCATGGTGTGGAGCAACCGGTGGACGCTGCTCTTGTCTAACCCCACGCGCCGCGCGATCTCGGAGACACCGAGCTTGGGGGTGGCCAGCGTGAAGCAATCCAGGATAGCTAGCGCCTTTTCTACCGACCTGACGTTCCGTTCCATAGTGTTGGTATATGTACAACAGCGTTGTCACCTGCGAGCCACGGCCCTAAGATACCGCCCGCCTCGGGAGGCTGTCAACCCGTGGTATGGGCTGGCGCGCACCGATCTGGAGATACGTGCTTTGGGGTGGGGTGGCCCCCGCCACGGCGATGGTGCTCTGAGAGGGGCTATCGGGCGGCTTCGAGAACCAGCCACCGAGCGTGCCTAAACTAAACGGTGTTCCTCTCGCCGCAGTTCTCTCCTCTCCAGATAGGCACTGGCAGTCTATCGATCAATCAGATGATGTTGTTCCCCCTTTTGCCGCGAGCTCGGGCCCCAGCCATTGTCGCGCGGTTTGTAGCCTGTGTACGCTCCCCAAGCCAAGGGCGGCTCGGCAGGAGCGCGGCCGCATTATCCACCGTGCATCCGCGCCGGCCGCGGTCGGTGTAACGCTCTCACATCGCATGCGTTTTTACGGAATGAGGTCATAGTGCAGCGGCTTCGGAGCGGCGCCCTGATTCATCGGAGGTCGGTGATGCGGAACTCGCCGCGCTCTCTCACGCGCCTGGCACCGTGTGGCGCCTGCTTGGCATCTGGCCTCGCCTTGCTGCTCGTCCTGAATGCACCCTTGCCCGCCACCGCGCTGCAGCAGACCTGTGGCGACTTCCCTACCCAGGCCGCTGCCCAGCAAGCCTCTGTACTAATGCGAGTCTCCCTGTCCACCGTAGTATCGTTACGCACCCCATAGGGGAGGTCCTGCTCTAACCCGTTGCAGATCCGCCTATGGATAGCGGCGGTGTGATCACCGATACTGCTGGTAAAGACGATCGCCTCTGCGCCATTAAGCGTAACATAGGTAAGTATCGATACACTTGCGCATGCGATAGCAGAGCATCTCCAGTACTAGGCGTGCCCGCTAGTCGTCAGCTATCTTAGCTGCGCGCAGCTGCGCACATCACTCGATCATCCAGAGACTTCGTGTAGACTCGAGTTCTCGCTCAACAGCTGCTCGACAGCACTAGGTCGAGACCGCCTGATCGCCTGGCCGTCATCAGTCCTTACTAGCGTATGAAGCCCATCGACGTTTTGGGACTGGCCACCATCGATCGCCACGGCCGAGCAGCTGCTGCCTAGGGACTGCGTAACCAGCCTAACGGCCTCAAGCGGCGATGATCTTAGCGTAGCGCTGCGTGGCGTACTAATGGGAGCAGCCGTGGAGGCCGCAGCGGCGAACACCGTGCCAGCGCGCCAGGTCCGGTAGCAAAGCATGGAGTGTAGCGCGCTTCGGCATGGCCATCTGGAAGGCAGTACGGAGCTTGCCCCGAGGGAGTTCGCGCGCTTCCTCCCCGGTTCCCTCGATCAGTTCGTACTTCCAGCTCGTAATCCAGCGACGAGCCGCCCTAGTTCGGGGCCAGAATTCGACTCGACGCGTAGGACGGGGGGACCGCGGGGCTGTGCTCAGTCGGTAGCACTACGCCCAGCCGGCCACGAGATGGTGAGCAGGAAGGCACTCGGTTCAAGCGCCTCGACTGTATGCGGGATTCCTGCCTCCAACGCCAGCAGATGGCCCGTCGGCAGTTCGATAGTTTGGTCTGGCAACTTGAGGCGGACCCGCCCGCCCAGCGTCTGGATAGAGATGCGACCTGCTGCGTGATGCTCCTGTATACGGGCGTCTGTCTTCATAGCAACCAAGACGATGCGGAAGTCCGGCTCCTTCACCAGCGTCATCGCGTTATGGTCGCCGCGCTCCCAGCTCGCCTCGTGGCGCACCTGCTCCAACAGGGCGGCGAGGTCAAATGTAAGCACAGAGGCGGCGAGTCGCTGTGCCGGCCGCTGGGGACTACTGCTGGTCTCCCCGCGCGGGAAGCGTCCTTCGGGATAGTGTTCGGTCATGGTACTCCCTCATCATCGTCTGTTGGACGGGCCCGCCCTAGACTTGAGCCGCGATCGCGGACTAGCGTGCCTCCTACTGGACATTATCCCAAGCTTATGTCTGCCTTCAACCACTAGCCACGTTTGCTAGCCAGCGAGGATGGCGCAGACGTTCGCAACCATGGTCTCCAGGATGTGGTGCAGCGCCTCAGTGCCCGCCACACCGTCCCACGCGGTGTTGATCAAGGAACTGCCACGCTTCATCTGGCCGAACTGCTCACAATTGATGAGATGAGGTGATGTGTACTCGGGGGATATAGCACGTGGAAAGTAACAATGCCGCCCTCCTGAAGACACTGCTTCAGCACTACGTAGCGAAGCCCAGTGCCTCAGCCGGCAGGGGCTATTCACGTATGTTGTAAGCGAATCTGGACGCTCCAGCCAAGCCCCTGGAGGGACCGACTCATAATGAAGCGTGAGCAGAGATGCTCACGCTTCATAGCATCCCTGACCCTACTCCCGATCTTAGCGGTGAGCCGCGAGGGACTCGAACCCCCAACCCGCTGATTAAGAGTCCCAGGCCGCCTGTTGCTGGGGGTCTCTCGCTGTCTATTTTTGGCGTCCCGGCGCCAATCCCGGTCTATGCCTGTCGCTGGATGTCTCCCCGTTTTGCCCGGTATTGGCATCAGAATTGGCATCAGGGGCGCGCCGCGCGGCGCATGGGCCGGCGCGTGCCGCCGGGGGCGCCGGGCGCCGCATGGTATATACTCCAGCCGCACCGCGCTAGGGAGGAGGGCGCCATGGGGAGGCGGCTTAGCCCCGCGCGCTGGGCGCTCGTGGCCTGGTGGGCGGGGGCGGTGATCGGTGGTGTGGGCGGCGGGCTGGTGGCGCACGGGCCGGCGGTGGGCGCCGCGCCGGCGGGACAGCGGGCGGAGCGTCTGGTCGTGCGGGAGCTAATTGTCGTGGACGAGGCTGGGCGCGAGCGGGCGCGGTTAGTCGCTAGCCGAGAGGATGTTGGGCTACGGCTGTTCGACACGGCGGGCCGGGAGCGGGTGGGCCTCGCCTACGACGGCGGCCGCGATGTAGCCGGCCTAAGCGTGTTTGACCGCGCGGGCCAGGTGCGGGTGGGCCTCAGCTACGGTGGCGGCCTCGATATAGCCAGCCTAGGGGTGTTTGACCGCGCGGGCCAGGTGCGGGTGGGCCTTGGCTACGACGGCGGCAGCGATGGAGCCGGCCTAAGGGTGTTTGACCGCGCGGGCCAGATGCGGGCGGACCTCAGCTACGACGGCGGCCGCGATGTAGCCAGCCTAAGCGTGCTTGACCGCGCGGGCCAGGTGCGGGTGGGCCTTGGCTACGACGGCGGCAGCGATGGAGCCGGCCTAAGGGTGTCTGACCGCGCGGGCCAGATGCGGGCGGGCCTCGGCTACAACGGCGGCCGCGATGTAGCCGGCCTAGGGGTGTCTGACAGCGCGGGCCAGGTGCGGGCGGACCTCGCCTACGACGGCGGCAGCGATGGAGCCGGCCTAAGGGTGTTTGACCGCGCGGGCCAGATCGTTTGGCAGGCTCCCTGACCGCTCTTCTTAGCCCCCGTTGGAGCAGGGGCCGCGGCGGATGCTGCCGCCATGGCCCCTGCTCGGGCTGGAGTTAGCCGTCCCAAGCGGGCGACTCCTTGGGGCCGGTAGCGGACGGCATGCGGTCTGGAGGCGGGCTGGTGGGGATAGCACCGTTCAGGCGCCGCGGGGGAGCGGGCGGCGTACCGGGGTTGGCGGCCGCGCTTTCCGCTTCCAGTCCCCCGCGCCCGGGAAGCCGCGCCGCTACTGCTCGAGCAGCTGCTGGCGCCAGGCCGCCTACCAGCGCCTCCGCGCGCGTAAGCAGGCCTAGCGTCCCGTCCGCCCCCACCGCCGCGCCCCACGGCGTCGTTCTCCCCCGCCCCCGCGCCAGCCCCCCCGTGGGCGCCGGCCACCACACGCGGTGCATCTATCGCCCCCTGCGATGGCCTCGCGCACCGCGCCCCGGCGGCCGTGGGCCTTAAGCTCCCGTGGGCGCCTAAGGCCGCCCGCGCCCCAGGCCCCGAAACAGGCCATCGGGCTCCCTGAGGGGGTGCACGCCCGCGCGCGTACGGGCCTTCCTTGGTCTCCTGCTCACCGGCATGGGCGCCGGGCCGCGGGGTACTGGCGCTTCCTGTACGCTTCCCGTACGCTTCCCGCGCGCTTTCTGACGCCACAGGTGACGCAGTACAACGTTGATGGAGGGCACCATGCGACGCACAGGGGCTGAACTGGCCCGCCTGCGGGTGCGGGCCACCCGGCCGTGCGCAGGGTGCGGTGCCGCCATCGAGGGCGCCTTGGCCGTGCGCCGCTACTGCAGCCCTGCCTGCCAGCGGCGCGGCCAGCGGCAGCAGGGGCTCCCTCTTCCTGCGGAGCGGCAGACGGTCGGCCAGTTCCTCGCGCGCTGGTTGGAGGACGTGGCCAGGCCGCGTGTTCGCCCCAAGACGTATCACAGCTATGCGCAGCTCGTGCGCCTCCACCTGGCGCCCGGCCTGGGGCGCATCCCCCTAGCCAAGCTCAGCCCGCAGGACGTCCAGGCGTTTCTTAACGCCAAGCGGGCCAGCGGCCTCTCGCCCCGGACCGTCCAGTACCTCCACGCCGTCCTCCGCTGCGCGCTCGGCCAGGCGGAGCGCTGGGGGCTGGTGCCGCGGAACGTGGCCCGGCTGGTGAGCCCGCCGCAGGGGAGTCGCCCGGAGATACGACCGCTCACGGTCGAGGAGGCGCGGCGGCTGCTAGAGGCTGTGCAAGGAGACCGGCTCGAGGCGCTCTACGCGGTGGCCCTGGCCGTGGGGCTCCGCCAGGGGGAGGCGCTGGGGTTGCGCTGGCAGGATGTGGACTTCGCGCGCGGCACGCTCACGGTCCGCTACCAGCTCCAGCGCGTGGAGGGGCGCCTACAGCTGGTCGAGCCGAAGACCGCCCGCAGCCGACGGACGATCGCGCTGCCACCGCCCGTGGTGGAGGTGCTGCGGCGGCACCGCGCGCGCCAGCTCGAGGAGCGGCTCCAGGCAGGGGCGGCCTGGCAGGACAGCGGGCTCGTTTTCACCAGCACCATCGGCACGCCGCTGGAGCCGCGCAACGTCGTGCGCCACTTCCACGGCCTGCTCGCCAAGGCGGGGCTGCCGCGGAGGTCGTTCCACCAGCTGCGGCACACGGCCGCCAGCCTGCTCCTGGCGCAAGGCGTCGATATCCGCGTGGTCCAGCAGGTGCTGGGGCACAGCCAGATCGCGCTCACGGCGAACCTGTATGCCCACGTCCTGCCGGTGCTGCTGCGGGAGGCGGCGCAGAAAATGGGAGCGGCGCTCTGGGGAAGCTAACCCAATTGGCATCAGAATTGGCATCAACGCTTTTGATAAGAATCATGATCGGCAGGAGACGCCCGCGGCCCGCCTGAGGCGGGCGTCAGCCAGCCGCGGCCGGTGCCACAGCCACGGCCGAGCAGCGCGAAAAAGAGGGAGCGGCCAGCAGTCCCGCTCCAGGAAATAACATACGAGGAGGAGCACGATGCAGTGCTCCATCTGCCACGAGCGCCGCACCGCTCGGCAGGACACCGTCTGCCGGACCTGCCGGCGATTCATCGCTCAGTACATCGACGCCGGGCTGATCCAGCCCCGGCCGGTCCCGGCGGTCGCCGATGTCGCGCTCGTCATGCGCGAGCTCGGTATCGACCAGCGTCGCACCATCATCGCCCTCGGCGGCCTGCCGTAGGGTGCCGATGGATGCCTCCTCGCTCATTCTAGTCGCCAAAAAGTTGCAGTTTCCGTTCACTTATCTGCCAGCAGGACCCGGAGCCAGCCCCGGGTTCCTCCCCACGCACTGCGAGCACGCCGGCCGGGGATGGCCACGCACGATGAGCAGGTGGCGCACCCAGCGACCGCAGGACGGGCAGGGCAACTGTCGTGGTCGTAGTGCAGGCTCGAAGGTGGGCGATGCTAGCCATCGTCGGCCCTTGGGTATGGGTGGCCGTTGTACAGGCAGACGACTGTGCCGTCTGGCTCACGCCACTAGCAGAGCCGCAGGAGCAGGAGCGTTCGAGTGGCAAGGGGCATGCCGGGGTGAGGCGAGCGATGCCGTGAGAGGGGGCGCTACGCGCGGGCGGGTGCCGAGGGCCGCGGTGCATCGTTCACCGTCAGACGGAGGCCTGTTGAACGCGGGGTGCAAGGGCAGGCTATGGTGGCCACGGCGACCGCTGGCCCGGTGCGGTCTCCTCCGTGGTTCAGCCGGACCCGCGCTCGTCTTGCCGCCACTCAAACGGCACACTGTAGTCGTGCAAAAGCTGCTCTACGTCGGTGCGCTTTCGTCCAAGCGTCCCCCTTTCGTCTTTCACGATCATCTCCACGGTCACATCATGCCCCTGAAGGAGCTCCAGCAGTTTGCGCAGGGGGTAGAGGTTCTGGCCGGCTGCGGTTACCTGCAGAACGAGGCCCTCTGCCAGAGCCCGATCAGGCTCGAGCGTGGATGTCAGCTCGGCGACGGGCACCAACTGCGCATCTGGGCGTTGCAAGACCTCATCGGGGAGGTCCGTGGTGAAGGTCTGCCCACCTGCCTTGACCGCAAATACACCCCGTGCCACGCCCTCGCGGATGGCCACAGCGATCGCCTTTTTGGGTTCGACCAGCACGGGTTGGCCAGGCGCGCCGGTCAACACGGTCTGGACTTCGGCAAGCGAAACGGGGCGCTCGTTCGGCTTGAAGGCTTCGACCAGATACGCTGGACTGAGGGTTTCCAGCAACATCCCTTTCTCCTGCAACGCGGCGGCGACCGTCTCGGCCAGCGTCTTGCCATCCCGCTTGAGGATAACCTGCAGCTCGTCGATCCCCTCGGCTGCGGGGCGGAACAGGCGTTGGTACATGCCGAACAGTAGGCCGTGAATCTCGTGCTCCTTTTCCCTGATGAGCCGTTTCACCTCCTCCTGGTCGTCTTTGTCCAGCTCGCGGAAAGTCTGGGTGCCCTGAAGGTTGCGGAGCGCCAGATACCGCCGTACCGCCACCCGCAGGTGCCCTTCCTTCCCCCTTTCGGCCGCCAGGAAGACGAGCAGATTGCGCTGCGTGATCCGGGCGACGACCCGCTGCATCCACGCCTGTGCTGGGCCGCCAGCTTCCACCCTCCAAGGGAGGACAACAAGCGTGGCGCGTGACGGCTCACTCACCGCCTCCTCTGCTGGCGCCACCAGGACCTGGAGCCGGCTCTTGCCCTGACCAGCGATCGTGGTCAGCGCTTCCCGCACGCACGCATCCACCTGCTCATCGGAAACGCCTTGCTCGAAATCCAGGACCACCTTGTTCAGGTTGGGTTTGGCGGTGAAGAAATAGCGGCGGTCGCGATAGCGCAGGTACCAGAGTTCGTTCTGCAGCCGGCCGAGGACTTCGCTGGCCTGCGCTGGGTTCAGGTCCGGCCGCAAGAGCGCGACTCGGAGGTCCTCCTCGGTGCACCCTACGCGCTCTGCGCCGGCCGACACGCTATAGAGGAACGCGCACCCCGCCGCCCCTTCGGCGAGCCGCTCTCGGGCGTATTCACCCCCTAGGCCACGATCTACTTCCCTGGCCCGGCCGAGAACGTCCCCGGTCGCAATGGCCTCAAAGGCCCCGTCCAAAAGCCGCACGACCTCCGCTCGGACGTGCCGATCCGCGAGGTCAATATGATGCGGCTGGATGAGATAGGCCGAGCCCGGGCGCTGGTTCCACAGCCGCCGCAGCACCAGGGCCAACAGCCGCAATGCCCCCCGGGTGCGCTGAAACTGCGGATGCGGTCCCCACCGCTGGTAGAGCACGTCAATCAATTCGGGGTGGAACGGATACGCTTGCCGCATGCGCTCGCGATACTGCGGACTGCGGAACGTTTCGGGGAAGAAGCGCGCGAACTGCTCGTAATACGTGGTGAAGGCATCCACGGCACGCTTGGCCGCCTGGTCATCGCCAGCGTGGCGGAAGAGGCGACGCCGCAGCACACCGAAGACCTCGTCCTGCGTCACCGGCGTCTCGATGAGCTCGGTGCGGCCGATGACCTTGTGGACGCTTTGGAACATCTCCTCCGCCTGCGCTCGGTCTTCGGCCGGCACCTCCAGCGACGAGGCTGGCAGCGACACCACCAGCACCGTTTGGCCAACCTCGCTGACCGCCTCCGTCAGCTCGCGCAGGAAGGCGACGGTCTGCGCCGAGAGGTTCGTGTCTCCAACGCGGACGGCGCGCGCCTTCGCCAGGTAGTGCATGACCTCATCCATGAGGATGAGCGCCGGCTGAGCCCGGCGCAGCAGGTCGGCCAAGACGACCTGCCCCGGCGCCGTCCGCGTTTCATCGGCCCGGCGCACGAGATCGAACAAGGGGCTTCCGCCCAGCCGGTAGGCGAGCTCGCCCCACAGCGTGAGCAGCCGCAGCCCCTCGGCTTCCCGCCCGTGCGGATCCAGCGCCACGCCGTCCAGCACCGCCAGACGGAGCCCACGCGGCAGGGTGCGCACGTTGAGCCGCTCGCCCAGGCGCTGCCCGGCGTCGGTCGCCTCCACCGCCTCCGGATGCCGAATGAGGTGATAGAGGGCGACCATGGTGTGCGTTTTGCCACCGCCGAAGGGCGTCTCCAGCCGCCGCACCGCTGCGCCTCGGCCCGGCTGCCCCACCAGGCGCGCCAGCACCCCCTCCAGGACATCCGCCAGGGCGCGCGTCATAAACGTCTTGCCGAAGAAGCGCTCCGGGTCGGTGTAATCGGGATCAGCCGTGCCGGCCTCGACGGCGTGGAGGCTGGCGGCGAACATCGCCGGGTCCATGTCCCGCGCGAACACGTCCGGATGCGGCTCGCAGACCTCCCACACGCGCTTGCTCATGGCCTTCCCCCCTCCTTACCAGAACCTGAGCTGGCTGGCTGCCGTCGCTCGCGTCTGCGTCTCGCGCGCCAGCGAGCCGCCGGCCGGGAGCATCTGCCCGAGCACCGTCACCTCCTGGCTCAAGGCGGAGTGCTCCCGCTCCACCTCGTAGAGCGCCTGGGCGACGCGCCAGAAGCGATGGTCCTCGTCCTGGAAGCCGGCGGCGGAGAGGAACTGCACCAGCCCCTCCCGCTCGCCGCGGCGCCACAGGAACAGCGCCACGTGCAGGGCGTCAATGAGCGTGAGCCGGTGCAGGTCGCCCTCCTCCAGGACGCGCTGGATGGGGCGCGCCATGCCCTCATCCTGCAGCCGCTCTAGAGCGTCGGGCAGGGCGACGTCCTTGCCTGTGCGACGGATGAGCCGATACCCATTGGCCAGTTCGTCCAGTTCGGCGCCCAAGGACTTGGCCATCTTGTTCGCCTCGTCGAACTCCAGCTCCTGCCCGCCGTAGGCCCAGCGCCAGAGCACGTAGAAGCGGGTCGGCGCGTCCACCAGCCCCAGGTCCCGCCCCAGCCGCTCCAGGGCGAAGTCCGAGGCCAAGGTGCGCACCTCGGTGAGGAGGTCCCCCACGCTCACCTCGGTCCCGTCGGGCTTCATGACCTTGCGGTAGCGCCCGAAGACGCCCACCGCCGGCCCGATGGCGGCGATGAAGAAGTCCGCGCCCCGCAGCCCCTGGTCCCAGAACTCGCTCAGGCGCTTGTGCACCGTAGCGTGCAGCTCCCCCTGCACCTGGTGGTACCAGCCGATGCCAGCGTCTTCCGGCCGGCGCCGGCAGGCCATGAGGATGGTGCTCCGCACCGCGCCCTTGCCCGTCTGATGAGTCGAGCCCTCAAACTCCGTGTGCACGGGCCAGGAAGCGGTGGGGTAGAGCCCCGCATCCAGCAGGCTCTGGATGAGTCGCTCCCAGGCGCCGGTGGAGCGGTGGGTGAACATCACCACCGCCATGCCGCCGGGCTTGAGGACGCGGTGGATCTCCTCGAAGGACTGCTGCATCAGGCGCTGGTAGTGGCGCTGGGCGATCGCCTCGCCCTTTTTGCCGCCGCCGAAGCGGGCCGGGTTTTCCACCGCCTCCTCGTCCTTGGGCACCAGGTCCGTGGCGAAGGCTTCCGGGTAGAGGTCGCCGACCGTGCGCCGCAGCCACACGTAGAAGAAGTCCGAAAGGTCGGCGTAGGGCACGTTGTCCGCATAGGGTGGGTCCACCACCACGGCGTCAAAGCTCTTGTCGGGGAAGGGGAGCGAGGCCGCGGAGCCGAGGTGGGCGGTGCCGCTGTACTGGATGCGGCTTTCGCGGGTGAGGTACCGGTTAGCCATTTCAGTTCCACTGGACCAACTTCCGGTAGAGGCGCTCAGGGGCTGGGCTTCCGTGTAATCCCAAGCCATCTTGATCGCATGCGTAGCCATAGTCTGGTAAAAGTCCTCTCTTTGAGCATTCCAGAAACACACCAATGAATTGCGATTAGCGATGAAATCGACTCCAAACGCGAGATACGTTGCTATCGCTTTAGCGAAGTCGGCGTCGCCGGTCTGGGCGAGGACTTCCCGGTGCGCCGCCCGCACCCACTTGCCGAAGGTCACCAGCGCCAGCAGCTGGCGGGGGTTAAAGACGTCGCACCACCTCGGCATGTTGTAGAGGTAAAGGTCGTCCAGCCAGACCGGAAGCGGCCGTCTTTTGATTTGCTCAACTTCTTCCTCCGGCACCCAGGGGAGGTTAAAGGGCCAGGGGGAAGGCGTCCCGAGGAGGCGCCGGAGGGCTTCCTCGGCCCGGCGGAAGGCGTCGTGGTCCGCTGGGGTGGCCAGGCGGTAGGTGCGGCCCTGGCCTTTGCCCCGGGTGGTGACCTCGGCCACCAGGCGGTGCCCCATGCGGCCGGCCTGGGCTTCGGCTTTCACGTAGTCAGCCTTCGCCGCCGTGTTGCAGACCAGGCACACGGCGTTGCCGCCGGCGACAGTGCCCTTGGATGGGTCAAAATCAATGGCCTTTCCCTCCACGATGGTGAAATCCACCCGCTTCGCGGTCCGGTCAGGGATGGGCTTTAGAGCCACCTTCTTGTTGCCCTTGCGGGCGAGCCAGAACTGGCGGAACAGCGGGATTTCGGCGCCGCAAGCAGGATTGGGGCAGCGGATGGTGCGGCTCCAGATGTAGGCGATGGGCGTCTCGCCGGCCCTCACCCCCGGCCCCTCTCCCGCCGGCGGGAGAGGGGGGTAAAACTCGGCCAACTCTCGACGGGCCTGCTTCAGGACCCACTCGCCCCACTGTTTCACCACCTCCACCAGCCGGTGCCCGTAGCGCTGGGGGTATTCCAGCGTGGCCTTGAGGATGAGGTAGGCGACGGGGTTGTACTCCACCGCGTGAGCCTCGCAGCCCAGGCGCAGCGCCTCCAGGGGGATGGAGCCGCCGCCGGCGAAGGAGTCCAGCACCTTCGGCGGCGTGTCGCCGAAGCGCTTGCGGATGAGGGCCCGGGCTTGCTCCGAGAGGTGGCGGCCGCCGGCGTCACCGTCGTGCACTTCCCACCGGCACAGATGGGCCACAAACTGCGGCGAGACGCCATCGTCTTCGGCCAGCAGCGCCCCCAGCACGGCGGCGCGGGCCACCACCAGCGGCCGGCGGGCCCACCAGACGTGGAGGGTGGAGATGTGGCCGTGGCGGACGGCCTTCTCCCGCCGGGCCTCGGCGGAGAGTTCCTTAAGGGGAAAGGCTGTCTCGATCAAGAAGCGGGTCGACATGATGGCTTCACCCTCGTTTTGGACGACGTACCATTTTTGTGGATGTGTCCATTTCCATTTTGAACCTGTCCATAATTGTGGACGGGATAACGTAAAAAGTTCCCCGCCGCTGGCCTTGTCTGACGAGCACCCCTCTGTCCGCAAGGCGCGCCAACAGATGGCGTGCTTGAGGCGAAGAAATCTGGCACAACTCGGCGGCCTCCCGGCGGGTGATGCGCCCGTGGGCCTGCACGTATTGCAGGATCATCTGCTCCTGCTGCAGGGGTTCAAAGCCGCGGCGGCGCACGTAGGCCGCTGGGTGCCCCAGCCGGCGGTAGATCGCAGCGGAGAGATGATAGATGCGTCCCTTTCGTTCACCCCGCGCCTCCAGAAGCCCGCTTTCGACCAAACGCTCCAGGACGGCGCGGGCGTCGGTTTCCGATTTCTGGATGAGGGCGGCCACACGGGCGGTGTTCACAGTCCGTTCGTGCCACAGCGCATTGAGCACCAGCAGTTCATCCAGTCCCTGGGGGCGCCCCGCCTGGCTTTCTTCGACCACCAGGCGCACGAACGCCAGGTTGGCTTTCCCGCCGGGAAGCACGAGCACCACATCGGTCTCCGTGCTCCGCTCGTAAGAGGGCGCCGGGCGTCCGTTTCGCAGTTGCTCGGTGAAAATGATGTCAATCCCGCGCCCGGTGCGTTCTACGATGCCCGCCCGCTTGAACGCATCTGCCAGCAAGGGATTGCGGGGCTTCGGCGGGGTGACCAGGATGTTGCCGAGATGGACGCCCTCGGGGAACCCGCCGGGGTTGGAAATCTCGATGCGGTCGTCATGCCACTGGATGTGCACGGCACCCAGGCGGGTGTAATCGCGGTGGATGAGGGCATTGGCAACGGCTTCCCGGAAGGCACGCTCGGAGTATTCCGGCACCCCGACCCGCAGGAACCCGACCATCAGTTCTTCTTCCTGGTAACGGGCACGGAAGCGTTGCAGCACTTCCTCCATAATCCGCAGGAGTGGGTAGCGGAAGAGCTCGTTGACCTGAACTACCTGTCCCTGCAACACCTGGAAGGCGACTTCGTGCGTGGGCAGGAGGCTGCACAAGGCTTCCTTCTTCCCGAAGAGCAAAAGCCCCAGGACACGGATGCGGGTGACTTCGTGATTGGCCTCGACAGCGCCCAGGGCCTTCGCCAGTTCCTGGTCGGGAAGGCGCAGGAGCGTTTCATCGCCCTGGCCACGGCTTTCCCGAATGAAGCGGCGAAAGCGCTCAAACTCCAGCGAGTCGAGGTCCTCCCAGCGGGCGCCGTCCACGACCAGTCCGGAGTAGTCCAGAAGGCCGCGCGCGGAAAGAAGGGACTGCATGTCGTGGAGGTGCATGGGAACACATTCGGGCTTGCCGCGTCCTCCCATCGCCCGGCGGAGATACACGCCATCGGCGGTTCCCACCGGCATGCGCACCGGCGGGACCTCGATGGCGATGATTTCCACACCCTCGGGTTGCACAGGCAGGACCACGGCACGCACCGTAAGGGAGGGACGGGTGTTGTTCGCGATGAGCGCCTGAAGACGCGAGGGGTCGGTTCGGGAGCCGTGCCGGGGGCGAGCACCCGTGATGCGCCTGTCGTCCTCGACCCCGACGAGAATCCAGCCGCTTTCCGAGCGGGGGCGATTTGCCATGCAGACCACGGCTTCCACGAGATCACGGTCTGAAAGGGGTCGCTGGCTTTCCCCTTTGAATTCCACATCCATCGACTCGCCTTGCTCGACGAGCTGTCGCAATTGCTCAGGGATCATGATTCTATTTCCCGTTTCCAATCCTCGATGACCACCTTGACGATGCCCCTGACAGGCTCGGCGCGGAGGCGGGCGGCAGGATTCTGCATAGTGTGCAGGGTCGGGCTGGTCGCGGCGTTCTCCACCACGTAGAGCCAGTAGGCATCCTGCAGGCGCTCGGCCATCTGCCACTCATGGGGGGTGAGCTCGAGGGGTCCCGTGGTGGCAAGGGCCTTGACCTCGATGTAGCGCACCTCGGCCGCGCCTTCCGAGCGGATGTCGTAGCCGAGATACTGCGGCGACACGTCCACGGGCTGGCGTCCCTGTTCCCGTTCATAGCGCAGGGCCAGCTCCATGCCGATGAGCTCGATGCGGCGGCGGGCGTCCGGGTCGGCCGTGTCGGCTGCCGGCGCCGCTGGAGCGGGTTTCCTGCAGACGAGAAAGGCGGCTTCCAGGTGTGGCTCGTGGAGCGTCAGGGCGCGCTCCCGCTGCAGCGCTTGCAGACGTTCGCCTTTCTCGCGGGTCAAGCGCTTGAGGTTCTCCTCCTCCTGTTGGATGGCCGCCCGCATGTCCTCGCCCTGTTCGGCGCGGCGGTGGTAGGCAAACAGCTTGGCGTTGGCCTCGTGGATGAGCTCGTCGTAGGCGCGCTGCAGCCAGGTCGCCTTGATGCGGCATTCGCGCTCGCGGCGCTCGGTGGCCTCCGCCTTGAGACGCTCCAGGCTCTCCATCGCCACCTGCGTGGCCGCGCCCTCCTGAGGCTCCAGCTCGTGGAGGAGACGATCCGGAAGGGGCCATGCGTCCGGCCAGGGCTCGAGGTCCCAGAGCATGCGTGGGTCTACCTCGTGCCACGCGTCCTGGTCAGCGGCCCAGAAGAAGGCCAGGAGGCGCTCGAGGACGGGTCGCCCCGCGCCGTCGTGCACGGCGGCGCGGAAGAACCAGAGCACGCCTTCCGCACCGTGGGGATGGGCGAAGACGCCGAGAACGGGTCGCGCTTTCTGGAGGAAGTGATCGATCAGGGCCTCCAGCACGGGATGGCCGGGGGCGAAAAACTCGACGCCGGCCGCACGCGCGACGTCGCGCCGGAAGGACACGCGCACGCCCTGCGCAAAGGCGTCGGGGGACAGGGTGTGCTGGCGTAGGAAGGTGCGGGGAACGGCGATGCGGAAGACATCCGGCCGTCGGGGGTCGGGGTCGCACTTGCCACCGATCGGTGGGAGGACCAGGCGGGTAAAGCGCTCCACATCCCAGGGGACCAGGCGCTTGTGGCGCGAGACGCGGTCGTCATCGAGCACGCTGGAGAGGTCGATATGGTGTTGTACAAGGGCGTTTTCCTCCAGCGCGCGGCGGTAGTCCTCCAGCCGTTGCTCTAGATCCACGTCGATGACGCGCTCGACCTCCGCGGTGTCCTCCCGCAGGATGGCCTGCATGATGAGCTCCTCGAGGCGTGCCCCTTCCATCAGGTGGCCGATGACATCGTAGACGCTGTCGCCCAGGCGCTCGCGCATGCGCTCGAGCTTGGCTAGCAGGCGCTCCAACACCAGCCCTTCGCGCGTGTCCGGATAGAGGCAGTTGAAGACGTAGCAATCGCGCTGCTGGCCGTAGCGGTGGATGCGTCCCATCCGCTGTTCGAGGCGGTTGGGGTTCCAGGGCAGGTCGAAGTTGATCATGAGCCGGGCGAACTGGAGGTTCAGCCCTTCCCCGGCGGCGTCGGTGCCGATGAGGATCTGGGTGTGGTCGCGGAAATGCCGCTCCTGCTCGATGCGCTGCACAAGGCTCATGGCGCCGTGGATGACGGCGACGGGGAAGCCCCATTCGCTGAGCTTGCGTCGGAGTGCTAGGAGGGTATCTTTGAACTCGGTGAAGATGATGAGCTTCTCCTCCGGGTGGTGGCGCAGGCGCTCCTCCACGACGCGGCGCAGTTCGTTCACCTTGGCTTCTTCGCCGGCCCGCTCGGCCTCCTGCGCCAGGCGGATGAGGCCCTCGACCTCCTCGATCTCCTCCTGCAGCTCGGCTGGCGTTTCGGCGGCGGTCAGCCCTTCCAGCTTCTCCTGGAAGCTCTCCGAGTCGCGGGCCGTCTGCTCCGCCAGGTCCTCGAGGGTTTCGTCGTCCAGGACCGGCAGGCCTTCCTCTTCCTCGAGGCGTCGGTGCCACTCGCGCAGGAGCGTCTGGAGCTTTTCCCGCCGGCGGCGCAGCGATTCGCGCACGGCAAAGAGGCTGGACGAGAGCCGTCGCTGCAGGACGGTCAAGGCGAGTGCCACGTTGCGGCTGCGCCGGTCGGTGCGTCCGGCGACCACGCGGTACCAGCGCCGGACATATCGGGTTACGGCTTCATACAGATGGCGCTCGGCCTCGGTCAACGGAACGGCGAGGGTGCGCACCTCGCGTTGCTTGAACAGCTTGTTGCCGTGCAGATCCGTCACCTGCTCCTTGGAGCGGCGGAGGACAAAGGGCAGGCCGTTGGCCTGTCGGACCTCGTCCTTGAGGTGGTCGGCGCGAGCGAACAGGCGTGGCTGGAGCAGATCCAGCAGGAGGAAGTAGGCCTCGTCATCGCCTTTGTGCGGCGTGGCGGTCAAAAACAGCAGGTGGGTCGAGCGCGCGGCGAGCGCTTCGCCTAACTGGTAGCGCTTGGTCTTATACACTTTTCGACCGTAGCGGGTGGCCGACAGCTTGTGGGCCTCGTCGACGATGACAACGTCCCAGGGGGTCTGGTGCAAGGCGGCGCGGATCTCCTCCTGGCGGGCGAAGTCCATGGACACGAGAACCTGCGGGTTGCGCTCGAAGAAGTCGGGGGCGAGCAGGCTGTGCAGCAGGCCCCGGGTCAGGATCGTAAAGCTCTCGCGGAACCACTCGTGCATCTCTCGCTGCCATTGGTCGAGGAGGTGGGCGGGGACCACGATGAGGACCCGGCGCGCGAGGCTCCTGGCCTTCAGTTCCTTGAGGACCAGGCCGGCCATGATGGTCTTGCCTAACCCTGGGTCATCGGCGAGGAGGAAGCGGATCTGCGGCTGCGGGAGGATGTGGCGGTAGACCGCCTCGACCTGGTGGGGCAGGAGATCGACCTGAGTGACGCTAACGGCATAGTGAGGATCGAAGGTGTACGCCAGGCGCATCCGCAAGGCATCGGCGAAGGCCAGGCACTGCTCTCGCGGTAGGCGCTTCTCGGGACTGGCTAAGCTGTCGGCCAAGGTGGGGAGAATCTCCAACCGCTCCTGGAGCTCGTCGGGCGTGAAGATGAGCTGTCGGGCCTCGC